>JACCEE010119923.1_pt1 | contig 154230 bp, 153 predicted proteins | sample 7449931 | NCBI WGS metagenome assembly JACCEE01 (sample SAMN15323457, study PRJNA562643) | freshwater metagenome | isolation source: river surface water | place: USA:Blue River Watershed | collected 2017-08-19
AAATTATGGGATTAGTTCTAAATACAAACGTAGCTTCTTTGAACACACAAAGAGCTGTTTCTAAAACACAAAACACAATGTCAACAGCTATGGAGAGATTATCTTCTGGTTTGAGAGTTAACAGCGCAAAAGACGATGCTGCTGGTTTAGCAATCGGAACTAGAATGGAAGGTCAAATCCGTGGTTTAAACGTAGCCGCTAGAAACGCCAATGATGGTGTATCTATGGTTCAAGTAGCTGATGGTGCTTTGTCAACAATTGGCGATATGATGTTAAGAATGCGTGAATTGGCTGTTCAAGCTTCTAACGGTTCATATGCTGATAACGGTAAAGACTTGGCAGCTTTGGATGCTGAATATCAATCTTTAGCAACTGGTATAGCTGATATGGCTACTCAAACTAAATTCAACGGTTTATCCATTATTGCTGGTGATGCTGGTACATTTAGCTTACAAATTGGAGCTAACAACGGCGATACATTTGATATCACTACTACAGATGCTTCAGCATACACTGTTACAGGTAACTTGAATACCACAGCAGGTGCGGCTACAGCTATCACAACTTTAGATACAGCTTTAGACACTGTTAACACTGACCGTGGTTCTTATGGTGCTGCTTTAAATACTTTAGACTTCACTGTAAAGAACTTACAGAATGCTGCTGAGAACCAAGCTGCCGCTAGAAGCCGTATTATGGATACTGACTACTCTACTGAAACAGCACAGTTGTCAAAATCACAAGTATTACAGCAAGCAGGTGTGGCTATGTTAGCACAAGCTAATCAGCAACCACAACAAATCTTGTCTTTACTAAGATAATTTGATATAAATAAATAAAGGGGGATTTTTTCCCCCAATATTGAAGTCAACTATAAACGGAGGTTAAAATGCAGATTTCAGAAAACATTCAAAATAATAATTATAACAATATTAGTGTGAAGTCTAATGCTACTCCTGTTGCCCTATCTCAAGTTAAGTCAGGTGTTCCAGCACAAAAAAATATTCCAAAAAATAATGTGTTGGAGGCTCAAAAAGTTGAAGAAATGGTGAAAGAAATTAATGAGTTATCATTAAGAAAAGATGTTGGTGTTAATTTTCATAAAGATTCACAAACAGGTCAAAGTGTCGTTCAGTTCATAGACAATTCTACTAGGGAAGTATTAAAACAATTTCCTTCAGAAGAGATGTTAAAAGTGATACAGCAAATTGATAAGTTTTTAGAGTCTCATGGAAAAGCTGCATCTGTTGGTGATTTGTTAAATGAGGTGGCATAATGTCTGCCAGTAGTATCGGTTCAAGTTTGGATATAGCTACTTTAGTGGGTGCGATGATGAAACCGCACGAAGCTAAGGTAGCTTCCTATTCTAAAAAAATTTCAAGTTATAATGTTAAAATCTCTGATTTATCAAAAATCAAAGATTCTTTTTCGAAGTTACAAACATCAATAAAAAATGTAGAAAAAAATCAAACATCTGATTTATCTACTGCTGATTTAAAGTCAGCTTTACAGTCTTTTGTTGATAATTACAATTCAGCTAAAACAATTGCAAAAAATTCTACTGATTATTCTGTAAAATCAGCATTTTCAAGTATAAGAAGAGATTTAGATCCTGTTGTTGCATCAAAAATAGGTATTTCTTTTGATAGAACAGGTATGGCAATTTTTGATGCTAGTAAAGTGGAAAAAATTGCTGCTGATGAAGCAAATGGTATTTTCCCAACTTTAACAACTACAACAGTTACTCCGATTGGGCAAAGTGGGCAAACCCAATCAACAACTACAACTGCTACAGTTACATTGGATAGCTTAGTTAATGGTTTTTTTGATAATACTTTAGCTAGCACTTCAAGTTTCAGTAAAGTAAATGATTACAATGGTGCCATATCTAAAAAGCTAACTTCAATAGAAAATCAAGTTGATAAACTTGAAAGAGAAAGAGAAGACCAGACTAATAAGCTATCTTATTATGAATCAATGTATACAAAACAGTTTACAAACTTACAGAACATGTTAGATAAATTAGCTACAGTTGAAAGTTCAATGACTGGATATACTAATATGTTAAACAAATCAAATAATTAATGGAGAAGAATATGTTTGCACAAAAAAAGAATATTTATATAGATATGCAAAATCAAGCTAATGTTCTATCATCAAACAAAGTAGACTTAGTTGTACTAATATATGACAAAATAATATTAGAGTTAAATAAGGTTGTTGAGTGTGTAGAGCAAAAAAATTATCAGTCTAAATCTGAATCTATAACAAAAATTTTACAAATCATAGAAGTTGGTTTATTATCATATCTTGATTTGTCACAGGGTGAAGTCGCCAAAAACTTAGAGACATTTTATGTGTCTGCTATATTTGGAATTACAAATGCTAATATTAAAAATGATATAGAGTCATTTAATAAAATTAGGGATTCCTTCGTTAATCTAAGAGAGGCGTGGAAAGAAATATCTGTGGCTCAAACTGCCTAATAAGGAATATGTATGAGTATGATTAATAAACTTACAGCTGGAGTAAATCCAGTCCAAATACAGAATAATAAGTCTGTAAATAAAAAAAATGAGTCAAATGCTATTGATTCTTCTGAAAAAGTTGCTAAATCTATATCTGTGGAAAGCGAAATGGATATGGGAAAAGTAGCAAGACTTAATAGCCTAGCTGAGCAAATTAAGAATAAAACTTTTACTGTATCACATGAAGCGATTGCTGAAAAAATGGTGCAAGATAAAGGTATGATTAATTTATTACTCAGTTAAGGTATGAATTTAGTATATAACAAAAAACAATTAGATTATTCTGGATTGATAAAAGAGTATATGCCTTTGGTAAAAAAGGTTTCTCTTTCAATACATAAGAAAATAAATTTTACAGTAGAGCTAGATGATTTAATTCAGTCTGGCTATATTGGTTTAATGGAGGCATTAAAAAAATATGTGCCTTCGGACAATGCGAAATTTGAAACATATGCTATTACTAGAATAAAGGGTAGCATTTTAGATGATTTAAGAAAAAACGATCATTTATCTCAAGATGATAGATCTCTCTATAAAAGAATAGATGAGGCAACAAAAACATTAATAAAAAATCAAAAAGAAAAACCAACAGCTTCGGAAATAGCAGAAAATTGTGGGATATCTATAGAAGATTATTTTAATGTATTAAATAAAAACCATGTTCATTCTGTAATTTCTTTTGAAGATACAGATGATTATCTTCAAGTTTCTTCTCAAGATGATGTAGAAGAAGGCGTGAGAAAAAAACAGCTTATGAAGTTAGTTGCGAAAGAAATTTCAAAATTAAATGAAAAAGAACAAATATTAATGCAGTTACTTTATGTTGAAGATTTAGATGCTAAAGAGGCTGCTTATGTAATGGAAGTAACCCCCGCTAGAGTGTCACAGATGCACACTAAAATACTTCAGCAATTAAAAATTAATCTAACAGAAGCAAATTAATCTATTGCTTTTTTTTTATTTTATAATTATAGCTTTCATGGTTATAAATATATGAATAAAATTATTATAAACTTAAAAGCTACATTATTACCAGACAAAACATTAAGAAAAAAAGAAAATGAATTGTTTGTGGAAAATAGTATTGATCAATCATCAAAAATAATGCCAGTTTTTGATGAATTAGCTGTTGAAGAGTTAAATATAATAATATCAACATTAAATGCTAAATTAGTCATAACGGATGATTGGCTGTGGACTTCAGATTTAAATAGATTAAAAAATTGGTTTACAAATAATAATTTTAATATTGTAAATGAACTAGAAGTTTTAAACACCAAAAATCATATAAATAGATTAAAGGCGATACAAAATTACTGTAAACATAATGATGATGTGGCTTTAATAATAGATGACCATTATTCAACAAAAAACATTTATGAATTAGCAATTATTGAAGAAGCTGAACGTTATAATTACATTATAAGTTATGGAGATATATTGGGAGCTAAAAGAAGAAAAAGTTTAATTCCAAACAATTTATATATAAAATATGAGAATTTTAATCCAACATATGGAGATGAATCAAAAAAAATAGTTTATATAAATGATTTAGTTGGATTTACTGAGGATTCAAAAAATAAATGTTTAGAAATATTAAGAAAATTCAAATATGTGTAGGCTCATCTATTTGAATAATTCTATGTTCATGAATAAATGCCTTAAACCAAACATATCCTCCATAAACATTACTAAGCATAAAGCCAATTTGTAAAACAACAAAACCAAATTGATTATTAAATAAACCAATATAAATTAATACTGCGTTAGCTAAACTCCAAAATCCCCAACATAAAAAAGACAGCCTATGCCTAGAAGATAAAAATATTGCTGAACCAACACCAAGTAAAGAACCAAACCATTCTAAATAATTATTGGTATTATTCATTATGTATAGAGCTAAAGTTATGATGGATGCTATTAAAAATAATATAGATATAATAGTAAGAATATTGGTTAGATTATGATTTATATTATTTTGACTTTTTTTCCATTGATAAAAACCAAATGAATTTATAAGTATGCCAAATAAATTCATGGCTAAAAGTCCATTGTTTCCAGTATTGTAAAAAAACCAAATATATAAAATATTACTTGCTATCCACATACTATATGGGATTTCCATTTTAATTTTTTTAGATGCCAATAGAAAAGCACCCAAAAGTGCTAAAATAGTTCCTGACCATTCAAATACAGATAAATAACTCATATTAAATTCACTAATAACTTATTAACTAATAAAAAATTAATAAGTTATCAAGAGAAAAAAATTATTTTTAACGATTTATTTCAGTAACGGATATAATTGCCCAGCTTTTTTTCCCACCAAATGGATCTGCTTCCACTTCTTTTTCTATATGGGTACTCAATTCATTAATTGCTGAAATACTACCCCAAGGGCTAGATAGACTAACAAAAGTATTCATTAACAACATTTTCCCTTGTTTGACCCCCATATAATTCACCCAAATATCAAAACAGTCTTTATTATTACTTTCTGGCTGTCTTTTTTCTTCTTCTATAGTTTTTGCTATTGAACCAAATTGTTCGGCTAATCCATCATTTAATAAGTCATTTTTGACTGATTGGTTTTGTATTTGACTAGACTTATTTAGGTTCAATCCTCCAAATGCTTGCTCAAAGCTTTCGGTGTCTATTTTTTCTTGTTCTTTTCTTTGCTGATCAATTTTTTCACTATCAGATGCCAAACTGTGTAGCAGTTGTTCTGATTCAGATAGTTTATTTGTTGTAATAGGTTCTTTTTGTTCATGATTGAAATGAACATCAAATTTATCAATAGTACTTTCGTCTAAACGAGAAATTTTTGAATCTTCTAATATTGACTTAAAAATTGAATTGTCATCTGAAGGTTCTTGTCTGCTTATAGGCTCTATAGATTCAGTAGGAACATCAGTTAGATCATTAGATATGATTTTGATTTCTCCATCTTCTGATGATAGAACCTTGTTTTTGTTTTTTGGTTTTAATAAAAAGTAAGTAATAAGTCCAACACCTAACAAAGACGCTAATCCAATAGGAATAGCTTGATTGGTGTCTAAAGACATAATAAAAGAAGTAAAGTCTTCCATGTAATAATTCTCCTGATTTTAGCGATTGAAAATATTAAATAGAAAACAGTTTTTTGTCAAACTTAAATTTTTTCAAAAAAAAACTTGTTTTTTAAAAAAGCAATTACATCTATATTATTAGAACAATTTATTTTAAGGAGAAAAATATGTTTAGAAATTTATTAATAGATCCAGTTAGAATGGTTCCTTTATCTAAAAATTATGATTTTAATGTCATAAAAGTAGATATCGCAGAAAAAGAAAATGAGTTTATAATCCATGCTGACATGCCAGGTGCTAAAAAAGAAAATATACAGGTTGATTTTTCTGATGGTGTATTAACAATAGCTGTAGAAAATAAAAATCAGTTACAAGAAGCCGAAGGAACAAAAATCTTAAAGATGGAGCGTTCTTATTACAAACAGTCTAGAACATTTTCTTTTGAAACATCAATTGATGAAGAAAAAATAGAAGCAAAATATGAAAATGGTGTTCTAGAATTGAAACTACCCAAGAAAAAGCAAGTAGAGAATATTAAAAAGATATCAATAAATTAAAATTAGGGGGCTCTGATTTAGCCCCTTATTTTAATTTTTACACTAGGTCTAATTTCTTTGGAATTTAAATTTTTTAAGTTTTGATGTAAAGTGATTAAAAATATAGGTAAGTGTTCTAATTTTTTCCAAACATGTTTAGATTCTTCGGTTCTAGTTTTGCTCGCCCACAATTCTAAATTATTATCTGAACACCATTTAATAGCTTCTTCATACATTAAAGAACCGATCCCTTTTTTTTGCCAATCAATAGGGGTTCTTTCTATTTTTTTACCAATTCCATCAGAATAATCCGTAACTTTAATGTCTTTATCTGAAAATACTCTAACCAATTCAATACTTGGCTTATTTACCCAATAATTTATAAAGTCTAATCTTTGTTTGTTATATTGTTGTTCTAACTTTTCAGAAAGATTTAAATAAAGTTCATCTATGGAAGGTTTATCTTTACTGCCAAGTTCATCCTTTGAAATATTCAAATAACTAGTACAAAATTTAGAAAGTATATTTTTTTTATTATTTGTTTTGTAATCATTTAATAATTTTGGGTCATCAAAATATGATCTTATTATCAAATAACCTATACAGTCAGAAAGTAGGGATAAGTTTTCTTGTGGTATATATTTTAATTTCAAGTAACCAACTAAATCTTTTCCCACATAAGAATTAAAACAAACACTTTTAAATATAGTATTGTTCTCTATTAGATTGTTTTTGGTTATTCTAAGTTGATTTTTAATAGTCATAAAATAATTATACTAAAAAAAATCAACTTTTAAATATTATTTACTGAATTTTGTAAGTAAAAAATCTAAAACAGCAATAGTCTTATCATAACCCCCAACCATTGAAGGTGATGTTTTATACGTTTTACCTTTATAATAAATAACAAAATAAGGTGTTGATTCAATATTTAATTGTTTTGTTGCTTGCATCGCTTTGTTAACTTTAGTCTGAATAGTAAAAGAAGAGTATACTGATTTGAATTTTTCTATGTTTAAGCCATTGGCTTTTATAAATTCAAACAGTAATGCTTCATTTTTTAAAATATTCTTCTTATTTAAATGAAGTTCATCAAAAACTTTATCATGCATAGTGTTTAAGTTTCCCATTTCTTCTAGGGTAAAGAAAATTTGAGCCCCACTTTTCCAGTTATCAAATGTTGCTGGATAAGATTTTGAAACAATTTTATTTTGATGTTTAACAACAAGTGCCTTAACTTGTGGTTTCATCGCATAACAATGCCCACAACCATACCAAAAGAAATCAATAAAAACAGGTTTTTCACTGGTAATTAGTGCTTCTTTTGTTGGTTCTTCTATATAATCTACTCCAGATAAAAATTTATCTGTTGATTGTGCATAAATATTAAAGCTTACAAATAATGCGGCAATTGAAAATAATAGCTTTTTTAACATTCTTTTCTCCTTTTAGATTTTTGATTATAAACTAAATTGTGTTTTTTCGTCAATATTTTACTAAACAGAAATGATATATTAAAAGTTGACTAATTTGGAATATTTAATTAAAGTTAACTTAAATAAAAAGGATTTATTGTTATTTTATGACAAAATTAAATATTGATAAAAAATCTTCTTCAAATAAGAGGATGTAATGGATTATAAAAATATACCCATTTTGCATGTTGATGGAAGTTTAAGTGAATACATTGATAAACAAGGTGTTTTACATAAAATTGGTGGTATCGGTGGTTATGCCATATTAAATGGTAAAGTTATTGATAAATTTTATAAAATATTAACGAATGTTCCCTTTATAGAGCAACATGAAGACTATGCTATAATAGAAGGCATAAAATGGTTGAAAAACAAAAACTTTTCAACAGTAAAAGTAAAAACAGATTCCCTAGGAAGTGTAAATCTTTTTAACAATCAAAAAAAGGCTATTAGTAAAGCAGATAAATTTTTCTTAACACAATTTTTAATGCTTGATTTCTTATTTGAAGTTATAGAAGTTTCATATCACAGCAGAACAGAAGATGATTTGTCTCATAAGCTTTCAAGAATGTATCTGAAAGAAATTCCTAAAGGTGTTAAAAGAATACACCATGCAGATACTAAATCTAAAAAATCAATTGATTCATTAAGCCAAGAATACTTGGACAAAGAAATCTCAAAAATCTTATTGAATTCAATAAGAGAATTAATCTAAGTTTATAAAGTAAATATATGGAAATATTATTAATATTATTTTTAATTTTATTAAATGGCATTTTTGCTATGAGTGAAATTGCTCTTATTTCTGCTAAAAAAAGTAGACTACAACAAATAGTTGATAATAAGCAATTTGGATATAACGGTGCTAGAGAGGCATTGTTGCTACAAGAAAACCCAAGAATGTTTTTATCTACAATACAAGTAGGAATAACTTCTATTAGTATTTTTAGTGGTATCGTTGGAGAAAAAACATTAATAGCACCATTGGCAACTTTTTTTATAGAGCAAGGACTAACTGAAAAATTTTCTTTTGGTTTGGCAAGTGGTTTAGTGATAGCATTAATAACATTTCTTTCTGTTATTTTTGGGGAAATTATACCTAAAAGTATTGCCTTAGCCATATCAGATAAAATTGCCGCTTTTATAGCTATACCAATGAGTGTGTTGGCAAAAACAACATATCCATTTGTTTGGTTATTTACTACAACTAGTGAAGTTATTTTAGGGTTGTTGAAAATAAATAAATTTGAAAGCAATACTGTAACAAATGAAGAAATTAAGGAGTTAATGGGTCAAGGAACAGAAGCTGGTGTGTTTCATGAAAATGAACAACAGTTGGTTGCGAATGTATTACATATGGATGAAAAAAGTGCTCTTTCTATTATGACTCATAGAGGAGAGTGGAAGTATATAGATATAAATGATAGTTTTGAAATAAATAGAAATAAAATAATAGAAAATAAACTTTTAAAAATCTTGGTTGTAGATGGGGATATAAACAATATTTTAGGTTTTATTGATGTTTCAAATATTCTTTCTTTAATTTGTGTTGGAAATAATTTTAATTTAAAAGACTATATAGAAGAACCACTATATCTACCTCAGACAGTAACGGTAAGTAAGGTTTTAGAAAACTTTAAGGCATTAAAAAAAGATGTGACAATTATTATTAATGAGTATGGAGAGAATATTGGAATAGTATCTTTAAAAGATATCATGTCTTCTATTGTCGGTGATATAGCTGTTCATCAAGAGGAAGAAGATAAAGAAATAAAAAGAAGAGAAGATGGTTCATATATAGTAGATGGATTAATTGTGTTGGATAAATTAGAATCAAAACTAGATATTGAAGATTTAAAATTATCTGGAGTAAACACTATAAGTGGCTTGGTTATGTATTATGCTGGAAGGGTTCCAGATGTCGGAGATGTATTTAAAATAGAAAAATCAGATTATAATATTGAAATTGAAGTTTTAGATATGGACAAAAATTGTATAGATAAAGTATTGATAAAATTAGATTTTCATAAAAAAGATGTTATGATAGAAAATAAAAGTGAGGATACAAAATGAGTAAAGATTTAGAATTAGAATTAGAAATGGAGCAATCTGGCTACGAATTATTAATTGTTAGCCCCAAAGACAAATCAAATTACAAAGAGATGATATCATTGTATTTAAATGAAAAAAGCAATGATTTTAAAATTTATTCAATTAAAGAGCAAAAAAATAGTAATAAGATTGTTGAATTGACAGTTGAAGATGCTAAAAAATCTTTAGATAAATTACACCCAATAAATCAAGTCATTGTAAAATTAGAAAAAACAAAAGAAAAAAACCTAGGCTTAAAAGATATAGAATTTAAACCTAGGAAATTGAAAGCATAAGATCTAAATATTAAGGATATAAACCTCTAGTTTTGTGGGCTTCTAAGACTCTAGTAACCCCAAGGAATACAGCCGCCATTCTTAATGAACAAGATTTATCTTTTGCTACTTCCCAAACTTCTTTGAATGATTTACTAATAAACTCATCAAGTCTTTGATTAATATTAGATTCATTCCAAATATCTCTATTAAAGTTTTGAACCCATTCAAAATAAGAGACGATGACACCACCAGAGTTAGCTAATACATCCGGAATAACAATAACACCTTTATCTGCCAATAATTGTTCTGCATCTGGACAAATTGGACCATTAGCCCCTTCAACAATTAGTTTGCATTTTAATCTAGAAGCTCTTTCTTTTGTAACTTGTAATTCTAATGCCGCTGGCACTAATATTTCTGCGTTAGTTTCCCAAAACAATTCTGGGTTAGTTGTTGTATCCTTATAATTTGAAAAGTTACCTCCTGCTCCCAAGTGCTGGTCTAAATCTTTAATACTAATTCCATCGTGATTTATAACTGTTCCAGTGTGGTCTTGAATTGCTAAAATTTTAAAACCATTTTGAACAAAAAACTTTGTTGCTGAAGAACCAACATTTCCATAACCTTGAATAGCAACAGTTTTATTTAGTGCTAAATTATGTCTTCTTTTGAGTGCTTCTCTAGTAACAAAATAAACACCTAATCCTGTAGCATCCTTCCTTCCTAAAGAACCACCTAGTTCTATAGGTTTTCCAGTCACAACACCAGGAATTGTATATCCATGACTAGTTGAGAAAGTATCTAAAATCCAAGCCATTTCTCTTTGGCTTGTCCCCACATCTGGTGCTGGAATGTCTTTTTCTGGACCAATTAAGCTCATAATTTCAGATGTATATCTTCTAGTTAATCTTTCTTTTTCTTTTAAGCTAAGTTTGTTTGGGTCTACTGTAACTCCACCTTTGGCTCCTCCAAAAGGTAAATTAACTGTAGCACATTTGATGGTCATTAAAGCAGAAAGTGCCATAACTTCTTCTAGGCAAACACTTTGATGATATCTGATGCCACCTTTACCTGGACCTCTGGATAAAGAGTGTTGAACTCTATAGCCTGTAAAGTGCTGAACTTCACCACTATCCATCCTTACGGGAATGTCTACTATTAAAGATCTTCTGCAAGTTTTTAAAGATTCTATTAGTTTTTTATTTTCTTCACTCAATAATGGTTCTACAGAATCTAACAAGTTTAAGTAAGATTGCCAAAAAGGGTGTTCTTTATTCATATTTTTCCTCTTATAATGATATGTTTATTTATAATTATATAAAAAATAAATAAAGCAAGATTTATCTCTGTACATTTTTAATTGATTATGTTAAAATTACACAAAATAGGAGCATATATGATAGGGATTAGAGAGTTAGACCAATTTTTTACACAAAAAGAAACAGTTAGTAATTGCTTACTTTGCTTGGAAAAGCATTTAGATAAAAATAATATCGAATGGGTCGAACCAAGTGCTGGCGGCGGTGCCTTTATAGATGGTGCTATTAATTTGGGTTTTGGAAGTCCTATTTTGGCATTAGACATCATGCCTCAACACAACTTAGTTAAAAAGGCAGACTTTTTAAAAGAAGATTTAACTAAAGTGTTTTCAGATAATAATAAAGTTAAATTATTTATAGGAAATCCTCCATTTGGTAAGAATAGTTCACTTGCAATTAAATTCTTTAATCATATGGGTAAATCAAATCCTGATTTTATTGCTATGATTTTACCTGCAACATTTTCAAAGAATTCAGTAAAAAACAAGTTAGACTTAAGATTTAATTTAGTTGAGGAATTGGATTTAGGAAGTATTGATTTTTCTTTTGGCTTAGAAAATAGGAGAGTTCCTGTTGTTTTTCAAATATGGAAAAAGGCAAAAATTAATAGAGAAAAGTTTATAGGAAAAAAAGTATCTCTATTATTTGATTTTGTTACTAAAGATAAAGCTGACTTTGCTATTCAAAGAGTTGGTGCTGCTGCGGGTAAAGTAAAGTTAGATTTTAACAATGTATCTCCAAATTCACACTATTTCATTAAGCAAAACAATTCTGAAGTTTTAAATAAGTTTAAAACCATTGATTGGACTGAAATCAAGAATAAAACAGCGGGTAATCCAAGTATCGCCAAGACTGAGCTAATAGAAAGTTTAGAAAAGCTATTTTCTTAACTCTTAATTGGTTTGCGCTTGTTTGAAAAAACTAGGATAAAATATAACAAAAAATAAAATTAGAACTATTGCTCCAATCATCCTAATTAACTCTAAGTCATCACCTTTAATCCAAAAGCCAAAAATAGCTCCTGTTAAGGTTGCTCCAACAAGGGCTATTTGCAAAATAATTCTAGTAAATGTTAGGTTGTTCATTATTTATTTTTTAGTAAATCAATTTTATTTTTTTGTCCATTAAACTTTTCAGCATCTTCTAATGGGGGTTTCTTTTGTGTAATTTTGGGCCAAGTTCTAGATAACTTAAAGTTTATATCTATAAAATGAAGCTCGGTTTTCTTTAGGTCGCCATCAGATTTAATGGCTTCAGCGGGACACTCTGTAACACAAAGGGCACAATCAATACACTCTTCAGGATCAATAACTAAAAAATTAGGACCTTCATGGAAACAGTCTACTGGGCAAACACTAACACAATCAGTATATTTGCAGGCAATACAATTTTCTAACACATAATGTGGCATTTTAAGGGGTTCCTTGTTTTGTTTTGAATTCTAACACAATAATTTTTGTTTATCAATATTTTTGTTATAATGTAATTATAAGAATAAAAATTATATTAAAATGGCAAAAAATAAAAAAACTTTTGAAAAAAAAATTATTGGAGATAGCTTCTTAGAAATAGAGATGCCCAATCTTGATTGGATAAAAGTCAGTTTAACTCATACTCAAACTACTTATGGAGAAGATGTGCTTTCAGAAGACTATGATGTGTCTATTTATATGGGTGAAAAGTTGTCATATGAAGATAAGTCTTTATCAAATAAAATTCAAGAAACTTTAAAATTGAATTTTCCACCATACTATTTGCAAGAAAAAAAGTATAGATTTTATACTACTGAAAAAACAGGGAATGTTGAACATAAAAAAGAAATATTAAAAAATCTATTTTCTGTTTTACAGAATTATGAAGTAGAAAACAAGAAAAATTTTGAAGATTCAAGTTTAGAATATGAAAAGGATGTAGAAGCTAATTTAAAATTAGAAACACCTGATTTAATTATGAAGTTACATCCAATAACAAAAAATTTTATTGTTTTGGCTAAAGATTTTCTTGGTCCAGAAAATTACAAACTTTTAAAAAGTTCCTCTATTTACTCCTCATCTTTAATAAATCCAAAGTTTTCTACCGAAAGTAATCCTACAGATATGCTAACAACTGATTTTTTTAAAGAAGATCTAGGAAATAAAAAAATAGAAAAAAAGACCTATTTTGTAATAAACCCTCAATTCTATTTAAATGTAAAAAAGCATTTTTTGAGTTCACAGTTAGCGCAAGATAATTTTATTAATTCTCAAAAAGAAATATCAAAAAATATAGATTTGAAATCTTTAGAGATAAGAGAAGAAAATATATTTGATTTAAAAATTGATTTTAATGAAAAGGATCAGTGTTTTGACTTCTATAGTAAGGGTTATTTTGAGCCTTCATATTATGCTGGATACAGAACAAAAAGAAACTTATTAGCTACGTGGGCCTTAAATTTTATCTTCTCTGAAAAGCAAGATGAAGAAAACCCTTCGGTTTATCATGATGAGATTTTATTGGATGACATGAAAAAAATAGTCTTAACAGAAGTTAAGGGTGGCTCCAAAAAAGACAAGAATGTAAAAATCCCTGCTTCTGATTGGGAAAAAATAGAGAAGATAAAGAATAACTTTGATAGTCAGATGTTATTCTGGGGAAGAAAAACTAAAGATATAAAAATAACGCATTGTGATTTTTCACATTTAGAAATATTTCACAAATTTCCAGCAATATATATAAGTGAAAAGGGAGAATGCTTCTTTGCTTTTTCTAGTAGAAGAATGGGTATTTTTAAAGCAATTGGAAGTTCATACAATAAAAAAATAGATGATGATTTTATGATAGACGAAGGTATTCTTCTTGATGAGAGTGGTAATGAGAAGAAGAAGAGAGAAGTAAAGTTTTCTCAAACATTGAAAACTATTCCTATTAGTTTTGAAGAGGCTAAGATGTATTTAAATGATCATCCTTTTTCAAAAGGAATTAAAAAAGGTACAATTCTATTAAATTCTGTCATTCATAATCAGTCTGATATTTTACCAACAGAAGAAAATAATTTGGAAATATTTGATAAAATGATGATGATGGCTGAGATTGCTTCTAGTGCTAATAAGAATACAACAAAAGTGAAGAAAATTAAAATTTAAAAAAACTTAGATAAAGTTTTCTTAACACTTTCAAACCAATTTTTATTAGTTTTTTCTGTATCAGAAAATTGCTGTATAATATTTTTCTGTTGTTCAGTGAGGTTTTTAGGAACAGTTAAATTAACAACAAGATATAAGTCCCCTCTAAAAAAACCTTTTTGAACACCTTTATTTGCTAAAAGTATTTGGTTTCCATTGTTCAGTCCAGATGGTAGATTAACTTCTAACTCTCCCTCCCAATGAGGAAAGGTTACTTTACCTCCTAATAACGCAAGATTAAATGGAATATCTACTTTTAAAAATAAATCTAAATTGTTTCTTTGGAAATTTGAATCGGGGCTAACATTTAAAATAACTTGGATTTTTTCATCAAGCACATTAATAATGAAACTGTCCCCCGTGTCAGAGCCTGGTGGTATTTTAATTGTTATTTCATAAGTTTTGATTGTGCCATTTTCATCAAAATTTATCTGAAAGTTTTTAGAAGTCCCTTTTATTGCTTCCCAAAAATTAATGGGTAGTTCAATTTGTTGAATATAATTTTTTTGTCTAAAAAAATCAGAGAAGTGATCATCAAAAATATCAGAGAAGTGCTCTTTAAAAAAATCACCAGTATTTGCTTCATATTCTTGTGTTTTTTTATTTTTAGAAGTTCTGTTGTTTAAATAATCATATTCTGATCTTTTTTTGGGGTCTCCTAAGGTGTCGTAAGCCTTTTGTATTTCTTTAAATTTTTCCTCAGCATTTTTATTATTTTGATTTCTATCTGGGTGATGCTTCATGGCTAATTTACGATATGCTTTTTTAATATCGTCCTGAGTAGCATCTTTTTTTACATTGAGTATTTTATAGAAATCCATAATTTTAACTTATTTTAATATAAATATGAGGTGTTATATTCATAAAACAAGTTAAAAATTACAATTGTTGATAATAAATGTCAAATAACAAATATTATTTGTTATATTTTTGTGGAATATTGTTTACACCCTTGGCTTTTAAATTGGCAACAGTTTCTTGAATGACTTCGTTAATTTCAATAGAATTCAATTCCCTTTCTAAAATACTTTTATAGCTTCTAAGCTCATGCCTAATAATTTCCCCAAAATATTTACTGGTATCTTTAATAAATTCACTTTGGCTTAATTTTTCCATTAAATCTTCCAAAGTATAAATTTCCTCATCTAATTTTTTCTTTTTCTTTTCTTGAGGAGCAATTTCAGGGCTATAAATATGTTCAAAATGTAAGTGATTAAAAAATACTTTATTGAATCCATTTAATGATTTGTGAACTTTCAATAAGGGTTCCCATAAATCTTCTTGAATCTTTTCCTTTTGTTCAAAAATATAGTTTCCAAGTCTATAGTTTGAAGAAATCCAAACTTTATCAGATTTCAATTTGTTTTTTAAAATAGATAAATTATCTGTAAAAATATCACAGTATTTATCAAAATTAAAATCAAGACTATTAATGGAATAATCTTTTTTTAAAATTATTTCATTTTTACTGTTATAAAAAAAACTTCTAACAATAGTATTCTCACCAACAGGAAAAACTTCATTAAATAAATAATGATAATCTTCTTTTTGTTCTTCTCTTGATATTTTTCTTATTTTTTTATTTCTTACTTGTGCCACTAAAAATGGATTCACCTTGTTGTGGTTTCTTACAATACAAGGATGGGAGAAAAATATTCTCTTTTTAGTTTTTTGTGATTGTTCAAACTTTGATTCAGAAAAGTTTAATTCTAGATTATATTGTCTTATGAAATTTTCCTCCATAAGACCAGCATATCTTCTAGAAAGGGCATCAGCATATTTGTTTTGTGTTCTTGGGATATATTCAAATTTGATGCTCTTAAAATGTTTAGATAATTCAATAACCTGTTCAAAAAGTTCTTTTTTTACATTTTTTGGAATGCCATAAATTCCATCTTCAAAAAATTCCTTTAGTTTTTTAGCTGTAGTTTTATCGTCACAATGAGAGACGATATGTTCTATGTTTTTACTTTTTGCAATATCAAGACCTCTAATAATGCCAAATATTTCAAAGCTGTGTGAATGTTCTTTTTCTTTAATTTGCTCACTATACTCAACAAGGACTTCTCCTGTAGGTGAAGTAATATAGCCACCAAAACCAGATTTTTTTGCTTTAGGAAAATAGTTTCCATCGCTATATAAATGATACACTTGCATATTGTAAATTTCTTTCATTAGTTAATTACATTATATAGAAAAAAAAAGGTTTGTGAAATAAAAACTTCAAATACTAGACAAAAAACAAAAAATGATTATATTACACTGGTTATTTTTAGGATTTGTATGGATGTAAATAAGAATATTCGAATGTCAACTTATGTGCTAATATTTTTTGGGATAATTATGTTGTTCCATTATCAGTTAATGACTGCATTAGTCGGTGGCATTTCAATGTATATTATTGTAAACACATTACACGATTTCACAAAAACAAAAATTCACTCAAAAACTGCGAAACAAATTACTATTTTATTTTTAAGCTTAATTATCTTCTTGATTTTAGCTTTAACTTTTTCTGGTTTTTATTACATATTAACTGTAGGGCAAGATAATTTTGCTAATTTAGGAGAAAAAGCTTTTTCAACTTTAGAATTATTGAAGTTTTATATACCAGAAAAATTTCATCATTATTTACCTGAAAACTTAATAGAATTAAAAGAGGTTTTTTTAAGTATTGTTAAGAAATCTGCCCCAGATATGCTATTAATCTCTAAAAATATAACAGTAGGATTAATACACATTTTAATAGGAATGTTTATTGGTGCTTTGATCGCTATAATTAAATTAGATTCAAAAATTGAAACTGAAGTAAAAATATTCAAAGAAGAATTATTCAATAGAATTAAAACTTTTTTAGATGTGTTTCATAAGGTTGTTTTTGCTCAAGTTAAAATATCAGCAATTAATGCTATTTTAACTGGTATATATCTTTTAATAGTTTTACCAATTATTGATGTAAATATGCCTTATGCGAAAACTTTAGTGGTATTAACTTTTTTATTTGGATTACTGCCTGTTGTTGGAAATTTAATAAGCAACACATTAATAACCTTAATAAGCTTAAATGTATCTTTTAATGTAGCCATCTATTCATTAATTTTTCTAATTGTAGTTCACAAGTTAGAGTATTATATTAATGCTAAAATAGTTGGAGAAAAAATTAAAACTAGCATTTGGGAATTATTAATTGCAATGTTGGTTTTTGAGTCAATTTTTGGTGTAATAGGAGCAGTTCTTTCTCCAGTAATTTACGGTTACGTAAAAGAAGAACTCAAGAAAAACAATTTAATTTAAAAGGTGTAATGTGAGCAATAGAAAGTTAATTAAAGCAGATTTGTCTGTTTTTCGTTCTGTTTTTATGATGGTATTTGTTTTTATTCTTTTAGGTCTACTAATAGGAAGGGCAATTTATATCCAAGTTATCAATAGTGAATTCTTACAGGAAAGAGGTAATGAGAGATTTATGCGTCATATAGAAATACCTTCTTTTAGAGGTAAAGTATTGGATAGAAACGGTAATATACTAGCCATTACAAATATGACAAAAAACATCGTAATGAACCCATTAGAGTTAAACATTCAAAAAGAAAATGAAAAAATAAAAGATTTATTAAAAATATTAAATATATCTAGAAGTGAATTTGATAAAAAATTAACGGGCACTTCTAATAAAAACTTTATATACATAAAAAGACAAGTTGATTTAGATGTTGCTGAAAAAATAAAAAATTTAAAAATAACAGGTGTATTTTTTGAAAATTCACAAAAAAGATTTTATCCTAGTTCTGAAATAGCCTCTCATTTGGTTGGTTTTATTAATTTAGATAATAAAGGTCAAGAGGGAATTGAATTAGCAAAAGAAGATTTATTAAAAGGTAAAAATGGAGAAAGAGTTGTTCTCAAAGATAGGAGAGGTGATGTCATTGGTGAAATAGGGGAAACAACATTGCCAGTTAATGGGCAAGATGTAAAATTAACTATTGATATTAAAGCCCAAACAATTGCCAGGAAGTTCTTGGCTGATACAATAGAGAAACATAATGCTTCAGCAGGTTCTGTTGTTGTATTGGATGCCCATACTGGGGAAATACTTTCTTTAGTTAATATGCCTGACTATAATCCAAACACAAGAAAAAATTTAGATGGTAAAAAACTAAGAAATAGAGCATTGGTAGATATATATGAACCAGGTTCTATTATGAAGCCATTTCCTGTTTCTTTAGCATTAGAAAAAAAATTAGTTAATGAAAATACATTATTTGATACAAGAGAAGTAAAGATAGGAAGCAAAAGAATCACAGATACACACCCAAAGGACTCTTTAACTGTAGCTCAAATCATTCAAAAATCTTCTAACATAGGAACTGTAAAAGTAAGTATGCAATTAACTCCAGAAGATATGTGGACACTTTTAACAGATGTTGGATTCGGACAAAAAATTGATATTGGGTTTCCTGGTGAGACAAGGGGTATTCTAAGAAATTGGAAAAAATGGAAACCAATTGAGCAAGCAAACATAGCTTTCGGACAAGGTGTTGCTGTTAATTTATTACAGATGACTCAAGCATATCAAACATTTACAAATGATGGACATGTGTGTGGGGTATCTTTAATTAAAATTGAAACCGAAAAAGATAGGGAGTGCAAACAGGTTATTTCAGAAAAAACAGCAAATACAATGAGACAAATGTTAATGTCTGTAACACAAAAAGAAGGAACTGCTCAATTAGCACAAACAGAATTTTATACTACTGCTGGTAAAACAGGAACTGCCAATAAGGTGGAGGATGGAAGATATGTAAGTAAGTATATATCTTCATTTGTAGGTTTTGCTCCTGCTGTTAACCCAAAAATAATTGTTGGTGTTATGGTAGATGAACCTAAAAAGATAAGTTATTATGGAGGTATTGTTGCTGCTCCAGTTTTTTCAGGAATAGTTTCCGAAATATTGCCATTGTACAATGTACCTAAAGATAAAAACTTAGATAAGATTGAAAAAACAAATAATATCAAATCAGAAAGTACTGAGAACCTAATAGAGGCAAGTAAAGAAATATCTGTTGGTGAAGATGTTGAAAAGAAAGATGTTGTAGCACCTAAAGAAAACAACACTAAGTCTGATAGTATTAGAAACTCTGAGAATTCTAATAAAGAATCAATTCAAATTGGAGCATTTAAAAACAAAGACAGTGCTGAACAATTAGTAAATAAATTTAAGTCCAAAGGTTATAAGGCAAGTATCTCAGAAATGAAAAGTGGAAATGAATCTCTTTTTAGAGTAAGGGTTGGTCCTTTTGACGATCAAATAGAGCAACAGATATTCTTAGATAAAATTAAGTTGGAAAACTACCCTGTAAAAATAATTAAAAATTGATTAGCAAGGCTCTTTTTTTGGTTTAAGAAGAACATCTATATTTTTTATAGTATTTGGAGATATTTGATTATATTGTTTGAATATATAAAAATAACTTTCCTTCATTTGTTCATACTTCCAATCACCGCCAGCATTAAGTTTGTTTGCTTTTGCAGCTAAGTCTTTAGCTAATTTTTCTACAACACTTTTACTGCCTTTGATTGTTGTAATATCAACCACCCAATTACCACTAGAGTTTTGAGTTAATTCAAATCTTGAGTCACTCATAGCACCTTCTTTTTGAACTTTAAAAAGTTTTTCAGCAACATCTTGGTCTTTACCTAAATCCCAAAATATTTTATATGGATTTTTCTTTTCAAATTCAGCTAGATGTGTTTCCTTAGATTTATTCAAAATGAAGTCAATAGTTCCTTTTTCTTCTAAATTAAATGGTCCCATAGCAATACAAACAGAGTCACTAGTTTGAGTATTATTAACAACGGGAGTGGTAGATCCTTTTGTGTCAGTTGCTGTAGGTAAAGTATTGGTAGCACTTATGGGGGGATTAATAGCAGATGTGGCACTCTTATTCTCAGTAATTGCCATATTAGGAACTTGAGATGCAACAGTTTGAGTTTGAGTTGCCGCTAATTGTTTTTTTCTTATATTAACTTTTTCTGTATAATAATCATTAAAAATTATAACTACAGCAACTAATAAGTTTACAAATAAAAATAACATTAAATTTTTTATTGCTTGCTTGCTCATTCTATTTCTGGCTCCATTTTTTAATTCATCATTATATAATAATAAGAAAATAAGTCAATTACTATTCTTGGTGTTTAATAAAGGTTGAAAAGTTCGTTTTTTTATATTATAATCTTTCTAGTTTATAAGGAAAACACAGATTTATGGAAAATTTAACAAACAATGTTTTTATGTGGATTGTTCTATTCATAGTTTTCTTTTGGGTTTCAAAAAGAATTACAGATAAACAACTTGAAAAAACTCAAGTTAATGAACTTAAAAAACATGAGAAGATTATTAAGGAAGAATTAAGCAGAAGAAATAAAATTGTTGAAAAAGTTGATGTTTTCATTAAAAATTCAAAATTTGTTGAACCTATTGCCGTTTGGGGTGGAGAAAATATTTATAAATATATTTTCAATAATGGAAAATTATATGAATTTGAAGATTTTATGACAGAAAATAATCAAAGAATTGGTATAGATGAAGAGTATTTATGCTTTAAAAAGTTTTGCTACAAAAGAGTAAAAAATCCAATGGCTTTTATTAATAAATTTGGTGAAGCATTAAAATTTAAAAAAGAAGAAGTCAGTGAAAAAGATTTAATTATTAATTAAAGTAGGACTTAAATGACAATCATAACAGAAATAAAAGATTACCAAGATGAAAACGGTAATCAAATCATAGGTGTTGCTAAAGAAGCTAAAAATGTAAAAGTACACTTCAAAGGGAAAAATTGTAAATTAATTATACAACCTGGATTAACATTATTTAATAATACTATTATAAGATTTGATGCTGATAATGGATTATTGAGTTTTGATAAAAGCTGTGTTTTTGGTGGTATCATAAGAATTGGTTTAGATTGTACTATTAAAATAGGTGAACAATTAAGAGTAACTGAACATTGCTACTTATCTACAGCAGAAAAAACAAGTATTGAAATTGGAAAAGATTGTATGTTTGCCCAGCACAATCAAATCAGAACTGATGATTCTCATCCAATATTTGATATAAAAACAAATAAAAGAACAAATATGAGTAAGTCAATTATTATTGGAGATCATGTTTGGTTAGCTTATGAAGCTGTAATCTTAGGAGGTTCAGTAGTTGAGAGTGGTTCCGTTATTGGTATGAGGTCTTTGTTAACTGGAAAGAAAATACCAAAAAATTCTTTGGCTGTTGGAACACCTGCCAAAGTAGTGAAAGAAAATATATATTGGGAAAAAACACATTTAAATAATCACAGCCCATTTTACTTCCCCGAACCAACAAAGCCTAAGTCTATTTTTTAATTTTCAATGGTTTTTAATGTCTGTTTAGGAAAAAATTTATCTCTTATTTTAATTAATATTTCTTGGTTAATTTTTTCATGAGTTTTCATCTTTATATAAGGTATATTATGTTTTTCTAAGAAATCTTTAAGTTTATTTCTTACCTCCAATGATTGCTCTTCATTTTGCATCCTACCCATATAATCATAATCATGATTTCTTTCTAATAATATATTAAAGTTATTGTAAGCATTAAATTGCTCAAGAACTAATGCTTCAAAACTTTTAAAATAATTAGAGGGTTGATAAATTGCCCCTAAAATTAAAGGACACTCCATAATAGCTATATCTCTTTTACCGTTAACTCTTTCAAGTAATCTATTTTGTTCACCTAAAATAAAAATTTGTTGACTGAAAATTGGATGCTCAAAACTATTCCCATCTTTATCTTTAGGTGTCTCCCAAGCATACCCTTTGGCTACTTCTTGTATGATTTCGGCTTTAAATCCATTAATTGAAAGCTCATAAAACAGTCCTGCAGCTGTTACACTTTTACCAACTCCTGGTTCACCTAATAAATTTACGACTAGCATAGACTCTCCTATTTTTATTTAATGTAAATATTTTTTTTAATATTTGCAAGGTTATTGACAAACAACTTTTTATTTTATATAATAATTGTAAATGTACTGAGTTTTTCCCGGCTCAGACATGCTAGCAAAAGCTAGCTTAAGCCAACCATTACGGTTGGTTTTTTTTTGTTTTTTTGCTATTGCTTTTTTTTATTTATTCTTATAATATAGTCTCCATATTTAGGAGTATCTATAGTGAAAAAAAGAGTGATATCTATTTTAAATCACAAAGGTGGTGTTGGTAAAAGTACAATTTCAACTAATTTGGCTGGATATTTTGCTAATCAAGGTAAAAAAGTATTGATAGGTGACTTTGATGTTCAGCAATCTTCTTACAATTGGCTGGAGCATCGTCCAGAAGTTCTGCCTAAGATTTTTGCTTGGCAAATAAATAATGGTGCTATTAAAACAGAAGAAAAAGATATTGATATTGTCATTATTGATAGTCCAGCAGGTATTAGAGCTGGTTCTTTACAAAAATTAGTTTCTATGTCAGATAAGGTTATAGTTCCTCTTAAGCCTGGTTATTTTGATATTTTATCTACAGAGTCATTTTTAGAAGAAATAGTTGAGATTATTAATGCTCAATCAAAAGAAACTGATTTATGTATTATAGGAAATATGGTTGATTTTAATACCAAAGCTGCTGAGCAATTATCAAAATTTATAAGTTCTACAGGTTTGTTTAGTCCAACGATGATAAGACAAGCGCAAATTTATGTTCATTTAGCTGCTCATGGTTTGACAATCTTTGATTCAAAAACTAATATTTTTGAAAGAGAAATTGCTCAATGGGTTCCTTTAATTAAGTGGGCACAAGATTTTTCTAATTTTGATGAGTAAATATGGGTACATTTAATATAAAGAATAATAAAAAATACATATCTTTTACTGAAGATTTAAAAAAGAGAGAGAAATCAATTCTTGCTTTTTATAATAGCCCCATATATAAAAAAATGATAAATGATGTAAAAAGAAAAAATCATCCGTTAGCATCCTATGAATGGAAACTATTCCCAGAAAAAATAAGAGATTTATTTAATTGGGGAGATGATATTTATGATAATCATATAAACACTTTTATCCATTCAATGGCATATGATGGTTTACCAAAAGAAAATGAGATAGCAATTAATGATGTTTCTCTATCTTTCCAAAGAGATCAAATAAAAGTTAAGATAGTAATTGAAGATTCAGTTCATGTTATTATTAATGACGAAAAATAATAATTAAATATTTCCGATTTGTTCAGCAAAAGACTCTCTATGCTGCTTATAGAAAACTACAAACTTATCTTTATTCATAGTCATTCTAACTAACTTAGGTAAATTAGGATAAAATATATCACAAACATCTGATAGGTGTTCATCTGATAATAAAATATTTTTAAGTGGCATACCTTTCCCTTCAGCATATTTCTTTAAAGAGCTAGCAACTGGGTCATTTTTTTTCATCTTAAACATCAACGGTCTCCATGAGGTCTTAAACTTATATTTACATGTATAAAAAATGTCAAGTTTTGGTTGATTATTTTCATAAAAAAGGGTATGATATCATCCTAGGAGAAAAGTTATGAAAAATGTAAATAGAAAAGATTTTATATCAATGTTAAGTGAGGATTTACCTGTATTGTGTTTCTTTCACGAAAAAGATGCAGATTCATCCCAGGTTAAAGAAATTAGGGATACAATAATTAAAATTGAGGGTCAGCTACCAAGATTAAAAACCTTTGAGTTTATCAGAAATTTAACAGAAGAAGACGAGCAAATGTGTGACATTATGGAGATTGCTAATTATCCTATCTTAATAGTTTACAAAGGTGGAAATTTTAGTAGATATAAAGCAAAAGATTTTTCAGAAAAAGAGATAATTAAATTTTTAGGAAATACTAAAATTTATGAAAATAAAAAAGAAAAATTAGAAATAGAAGTTGAATAAGTATTTAAAAGGAAAAATAATGTTAAACCAAACTCAAATAAAAGTAATGTTAGAAATGCAAAACAAAATGAACAGAACTGTTCATCCAAATTGGGAAAAACAAGGTTGGGATTATATGAGGGCAGCAGCATTAGAAACTGCTGAAGCAGTTGAACATCATGGTTGGAAATGGTGGAAAGCTCAAAAGAAAGATATCCCCCAATTGCAAATGGAATTAATTGATATTTGGCATTTTTATTTATCAAGATATTTACAGTTAGAAGAAGGTGATGAACTGAAGGCTCTAAAAGTTGTAATGTCTGATTTAAATGCTATGACTGATAATGTAGTTTTTGATAAGCGCATCTATTATTTCAAAGACTTGGGGACACTAGATAAATTAGATTTAATGGCAGGCTTAGCTTGTGCAAAGAGATTTTCTTTAAGTTTATTCTTTAGTGTTTGCCAAGATGTTGATTTAACGGTGGAAAATATATATGAACAATATGTGCAAAAAAATACATTAAATATTTTTAGGCAAGCTAAAGGTTACAAAGAAGGTAAATACCATAAAGAATGGTTTGGTCTAGAAGATAATGTTTGCTTAGTTGATATAGCTCTAAAACTAGATTCAAAAGATGAAAAATATGCCCAAAAAATTTGGGATGGTTTAGAGGAGTATTATGATAAAGCACTAGAAGCCAAAAAAACTCTAGATTCCGGTCTATTATAATTAATTAAGAAATAAAAGCCCCAATAGGGGCTTTATTATTTCTGGAAAACTCTTGGATTTCTATTTTCATCAATTGCTACATATGTTAATGTTGCTTCAGTTACTTTAATAGTGTCTTCATATCTTTGTCTTTGTGCCCAAACTTCTACTTCAACTGTAATAGATGTATTTCCAACTTTGATAACTTTTGCATAAAAAGATACCAAGTCTCCAATATAAATAGGTTTTTTAAATACAAAGTTATTAACGGCTACAGTAGAAACTCTGCCTTTGCATAATTGAGCTGCTGGTATAGCACCAGCAATATCAACTTGAGACATAATCCAACCGCCAAAAATATCTCCATGAATGTTTGTATCAGATGGCATTGGCATAACTTTTAAAACAAGTTCTTTTTCTTTGTCTATCATTATTTAATTTCCTTTTAAATAAATTAAAGATTTTTATAAAATAAGCAAATATTTTAAAAATAAGTGTTGACAAGATTTATTTTTAATGGCACAATACACATATTGATTAATTCAGGAAAGAAATGCAAAAACATACACCAACAACTACAGCAACTACAAAAACCCCAGCGGGTGGTACTGTAGCTCGTGTCTTTTGTGGAGATAGATGGTAAATAAAAAAACCAGATTCAAAAACAAAAGGCACCTAAAATAAGGTGCTTTTTCTTTTTGATGTATCTGAAAAGTTACAATTGTTCTTTAAAAATTTGATTGTTGTATATGGGCTGTAAGTGTTGTTGGGGGCACGAGGGCTTTGCAAGCCTTAAGGAACGGTTCGATCCCGTTACGGTCCACCATATACTCACCATAGCACACGGTGTATAATAGGAAAAATAGTGTGGTAAAGATTTTCGCCCCATTAGTTAAATGGTAGAACATCGGTTTTGTAATCCGAGGATGGCAGTTCGATTCTGTCATGGGGCACCAAGAATTTGAAGCGGGATAGAGAAGTCCGGTTAACTCACTAGGCTCATAACCTAGAGATCGGTGGTTCAAATCCACCTCCCGCAACCAGAGATAGTTGATGTAAAGTTTATAGCGGGGTGGAGCAGTCTGGTAGCTCGTTGGGCTCATAACCCAAAGGTCGTAGGTTCAAATCCTGCCCCCGCAACCAAGTTTTTCGGTATAGTTTAGATAGTAGAAGAGTAGTATTGAGTAGGTTAAGATAAGTCTGTTAGTAATTTATAGTAGATATCAATCGCATAGGCTATAAAACCACAAGAGCCAGAGGAAGTGTCTGGACAGGTCGAATTAGATGAACACAGAGATAATGTAACTGAGGAAATATGAGGGTACTATTGGTAAAACGGCGGCACCCAGCATATGCGATTTGAAGCCGCAATCGTAGGTTCAAGCCCTACTGCCGAAGCTAAGACGTTCCGCTTTGTTAGCGGATACTATGACCCGTAGAATGAGAAGTGGGGTGACTCCCAAGGGTGGTTCTGGTCTTACCAAACCAGCGCTGGCAATGCGAAAATTCTCCTTAGTCGGGAAGTGGGTGGAGGTCGTATGTGATGGGATTGAGGTTCCTTGGTTCTTGATACGATATAATTACCACCGTAGGGAGAAAGCTTAACGGAGTGTAGCACAGCCTGGTAGTGCGCCTGCTTTGGGAGCAGGAGGTCCAAGGTTCGAATCCTTGTACTCCGACCATATTTTTTGAAGCATAAGTTAAGACTTATGTTTCGTAGGATGGGCCATTCCTATGTAATTTGGCAAAGAAAGGGGCTAGAATAAATTTTTTTGTTTCCCGTCTAATACTTTCTATTGATACTGAAAAGACTATGTATCAAATCTGCGGCTATGGTGTTTAACGGTTAGCACACGACCTTGCCAAGGTTGGGGTTCCGATTCGAATTCGGATAGCCGCTCCAAATTATTTACAACAATCAAATTTTTCTATTTACTATTGCTAAAATTAATTTTTATATTTATGCTGTTTTTCGTTATAACTAAAAGGTTTATATATGAATAACAGTATTAAATTGGCACAAAAAGTATTTAATGAGCAAGCTAATGCCTTATTAAAAATTTCCGAAAACATATCAGAAGAGTATACGAAAGCTATTGAAATTTTATTAGAAACTAAAGGTAAAATAATTGTTTCTGGAATGGGTAAGTCTGGACATATTGGAAGAAAAATAGCTGCTTCATTATCATCAACAGGCTCTTCATCATTTTTCGTACATCCTGGAGAGGCATATCATGGGGATTTAGGGATGTTTCAAAAAGATGATGTTGCTATATTGATATCATACAGTGGAGAAACAGATGAATTAGTTAAAATAGTTCCTGTGTTAAAAAAAATAGGTTTAAAAATAATTTCAATAACAGGAAAAAGAAAAAGCACTCTAGCAAAACATTCTGATGCTGTTTTATTAGTAGAAGTAGAAAAGGAAAGTTGTCCACACAATTTAGCTCCTACAACATCAACAACTGCTACATTGGTTATGGGGGATGCTATAACAGTTACTTTAATGTCATTAAAAAAATTCAAACCAGAAGATTTTGCTTTTAGGCATCCTGGTGGTAGCTTGGGAAGACAATTATTAACTACAGTAAAAGATTTAATGCATAAGAAAGTGCCAATAGTAAATAAAGATTTAGAAATTGAAAATGTCATTCATAAAATGACTAAAGGAAAATTAGGATTGGTTGTGGTTGTGGAAAACGAATCTTTAGTTGGAGTAATTACTGATGGAGACTTAAGGCGATCAGTAGAAAAACATAAAGAGAAAGTATTTAAGTTGAGTGCTAAAGATATTATGACAAGCAATCCAATATCAATTTCTGAAGATAAGAAAATAGGTGAGGCTGAGGATTTGATGAGAAATAAACATATAAATGCTTTAATTGTTACAGACGATAAAAAACATGTGATAGGTGTTTTACAGTTTTATTAAATAAAAAAATAAGCCCCAATGGGGCTTATATATTATGAGAATATACGAGGTGTCATCATTTTAATGAGTCCAGCATATGTATTACCTATGCTTTCACCTATTAATTTTTGACCTTCTTTCCAATTATGAATAGTTTCTCTATGCTGTAAAGCATAGGTTGCCATTGAGTCATCTAATGTTTCATTTAAATTTTCTAAAACAGGATTAACTTCTTCCATGTCTATAACGGCAAGACTTTCACCGTAAGAACTTTGGATATGTAAACCATGCTTCTTTGCTAAATGAATAGTTGCTGCATTAGTCCTCAAGCAAACCATTTCCAAATGGTGTTTATTTTGAGTTTTTGCGAATCTAACCACCCTCTCCATTAGCTTATTGCCAAGCCCTTGCCCTTGATATGGTTTTTCAACACTGAATCCAACTTCAGCAGAATCCCTATTGGATTCAATGACACACTCTCCAATACCAACTATATTTAAGTCAATATCAAAGATGCCAAAGATACCATCTTTTTCAAAATTCATTTTCTTCACATAATTACTTAATGCTTCTTCTTTTAAAGGTGAGCAAAAGCGAGTATAAACAGATTCTGGATCTAATCTTAAAAAATGTTCTAAGCATTTACCCCTATTTTTTTCGCTTAATCTTTTGATAATATATGATTGCATGTTAAAACCTCTTGTGTTGTTGTTTTGTTGCGTTGCATCATGATATAAAATTTTATAAGTTAAAGCAACACATTTTAGTTATATTTTGTTTTTTTTGAAAAAAGCAAGTATTATGTATTGACTTTTTATTTTTAATTAATACAATTAAAAATTACAGCAGTTAAAGTTTTTTTAGGGGTATATCTCCAAACTGCAATTTTCGCCGGTAATTTGTTAAGGCGTTTCCATTTTAAATGGTAGCTAAGTTTTTATTATTGTGTTAAGTCAAGAATGTAAAAACCTAAAAAGTAGTAAAAATAAATAAGCCCCAAAGGGGCTTATTTTATTTTGTAATGTATCCTATAGTTAAAGATCTTATTCCTATGTGGCTTGCTAATGTTGCCCCGATGTTTGATTTATATATTTTAATATTTTTTTCTTTAATAATTTCTAATAATCTTAAATAATTTTTATTATTTTTAAGTTCTTCAATTGGACCACTGTAGGCTAAATGTATGATTGGTTCAGCTAATTGGTTATCATATATTATGGAAACTAAATGAGAAATAGCCTTATTGATTGCCCTTTTCATTCCGATTTGAGTTGATATTATTTCTGTTTTTCCATCTTTAAAAAGTAGAGTAGGCTTTGTGTTTATTTGAGAGGCTAAGTAGCTTGTTACTTTTAAAATATCGGAGGTTTTATTTCTTTCGTCAAAAAATAATTTTTTGATATCATTTGGTATGAAAAGCATGTTAGTTCTTTTTTGTGTATCAATAATGTTATCTAAAAAATCTTCAAATTTTAAAAACTCTTTTGAGTTCTTAATGATAGTTGATAATAATATCCCCATGCCAACAGAGCTTTGGTGGCTGTCTATAACATGTATGATTGGATTCAAAGAATAACCTTTTTCTTTTCTTGCTTCTTGGCATTGCTTTTTTACTGTAATAGCCGCTTCTGTACAATTTAAGAAAAATTGGCTTTTATTTGCCATAGTTGTCAAAACAACTAAATAATCATAATCATTATCACTTAAAATATCGCAAAAAATATTGGATATCTCTTCTATTGAAAGTGCTTCTGTAGACAACTTCTTGTTTGAATGAATATAGGTATAAATATCTTGGATTGTTTTTTCATCTCTATAGTCATAATGATACTTGCCGTTTATTAAAATTTTACTGGGCAATATATATATATTCTCTTCCTTAATGATATTTAAAGGTAAATCACAAGTTGAATCAGTAACAAAGCCTATTTTCATACAATCTCCATTTTTCTACGATAATAATATTTTTTTATTTTTTTGCAAATTGAATTGAATTGTTATTTTAAATTGTTAATATTATGATAACAAATATAAATATAAAGATAAAAATGAAGAAGATAAAAGATAATGTTTTTGAATTTATTTTTTTGGACTATAAAAAAAATAAAATTATTTTAGAAAAATCTAAGGTAAATGAAAAAAGATACAGATTACCTTTTCTTTTTAATAGAGAAAATCAAAAATTAGAATTAAACCAACAAATTGTTAATTTGTTACATGAGAAGTATGCGATAAATTTTGAGTTGAAAAATTTAATATTTTTAGGAAAAATCCAACGAGAAAAAGAGGACAAAAGTCTTTTTTTAATTTCAATGAATAATGATTTCTTTGAAAAAGAATATAAAAATATACTTGTTTGCAATTTTAATGAGGTGTCAGCATCCCCTGATATATTAGATGATTATTTAAAGTGGCTATTGCTAATGATTCAACATGAAAAAATTAATAACATAGAAATTACTTTAAAATATATTCCTGACTATTAATTGTTTACAATTTTATATTCTTTATTTGAATTATAATTAATATTAATATTAACTGTTTTTGCCAATTTTAGGTTTAATTTTGGCTTGTTTTGATTTGAGATAACTATCTTAGCATTTTTTCTTAATTTAATAGTGGAGAAAAGGCTACTTTTTAAAAATTTATTATTATTCATATATTCCTTAATAACATTTGGTTATATATAGGTATTTATTTTCAAAAAGCAATATATTTTTATGCTTTTTTTTATAGTTGACTCTTTTGTGGCATGCATGGTAAAATCCACAAGATTATAAAAGGAATCCAATATGTTAGATGATATTTTAAATAGAATACCCGAAAAAAAGACATTAAAGCAACAAATTAAAGAAAAAAATATACAAAGTTCAAATCTTGAAGATTTATATTCACTAGTGCAAACTGAAAATTACATTGGTGAAGTTGTTGAGATGCATTACCGTGATGCAATCATTCAAATTAGTGACCATCATAGACAAAAAGTTGGAGGAATACCATCTCAGGCATTCCTTGTGGCAACAAGAATTAACCCAAAAGCTCCAAAACTGCCAGATATTTCAAGTTTAGAAGAGCATGATAAAGAAGATTGTTCTGTAATTTTATTAAGAGTTCTAGATACTGCTGATTTACCAAGTGATATGGATAGAAGAAAAATTAGGGCAGAAACAGCAGAAAGAACTAATGAGGATAATGTTCATTGGGAAGAAATGTTAGATGCTTCTTCTAAAAGATTAATGTCTTTTGCGGGAATGCAGTGTCGTGTAATTGGAACATTCTATTTACAAAAAAATGATGATAAATTAAAATTATTTTTTGGCTCTGATGTGTCAAACTATTATCCAAATAGAGGACTGAAGGTTTACAAGCCAACAAATGAAGCACTTCAAGCAATTATCAATTTTGGCGTAGATATGAACTCAAGCATTAAAATTGGTAGAGTGAGATATGCTTCTACACAAAGAATTAATCAGGGTGTAGATTTGGTTCCAGTAAAAATTGACCCAAGAGATTTAATAGCTCAAAAAACTGCTATTTTTGGTATGACTAGAACTGGTAAATCAAATACTGTAAAAACAATTGTTAAATCAATCTATCAGATGCGTTTTGCGAATGACTACCCTAAAGTGATAGGGCAAGTTATTTTTGACCCAAACGGAGAATATGCAAATGAAAACTTACAAGATAAAGATGATAAAACTGGAGAGGCAGAAGCAATAAAAAGTTTGTGGAAAATTCCAGTCAATCAAAAAACTGGTAGCCCTGAGGATATTCAGGTTTATTCTTTAGGAGAGCATAAAAATGATCCTAAAAGAGTAATTATGAAAATTAACTTTTATGATGACAACCTAATCTCTGTAGGAAAAGATTTAATAGATAATAAAATAGAAAGTGATGGTGCTAATTCTTCAGCACATTACATTAGAAACTTTATTAACTTAAGATTTGAAGAGCCTGATTCTTCAGACCAAGGTTCCTCAACAAGATATCAGAGAAAACTGTTGGTGTATAAAACACTACTAAGCAAATCTGATTTTATACCTCCTAATAATGGAGTTGTATTAAAAAATAACTTGTTCAACAAAGAGTTGTTAGAAGCATTATCTAAAGGTATTCAGGATTATGAAAATTTAGAAGAAAAAGAACAGCAAAAGTATGAAGAAAAAAAGAGGAAATATACTGAGTGCTATGAAATACTTTCAGAGTTAAGCACTGCTGGTTCAACGTATTCTAAATTACAAAAAGCTTTTAAATTTTTAAGTGAATTTATTAGAGATACAGAATCTACGTATTATAATTTTAACAGAGCATATATTAGAAGACCAGGGAGTACAGGGACAAATTGGGCAGATAATGATTTGGAAGTTTTGCTCACCATGTTTGAATATCCTAATGCTTCTAGGCAAATCGCAAAGGCACAAGTTTTCCACAATGTAAATTCAGCTAAAGGTGATTATGTAGATATGATTTATAAAGACTTAGAAGCTGGAAAATTGGTAATTGTAGACCAAGCATTGGGAGACAGTCAAATGAATAAAATTGCTGCTAATAGAATTTTGCTAAAGATTTTCCATGAAAATGCGAAAAAGTTTTCTAATGCACAAGAACCAACTAACATTATTGTATTCGTAGAAGAAGCACACAATTTACTTCCTAGAGGTTCTGAAGAGGATAATACGAATGTATGGGCGAGAGTTGCTAAAGAGGGTGCTAAATTTAATATAGGTATGGCATACTCTACTCAAGAGGTTTCTTCAATACAAAGAAATATTCTTAAAAATACAAATAATTGGTTTATATCTCATTTGAACAATAAAGAAGAGGTAAGGGCATTGGAAAATTATTATGATTTTGAAGATTTTTCTGCTTCTATTTTGGCTGCTGAAGATAAGGGTTTTATTAGAATGAAAACAAGATCTAATAGATTTGTGGTTCCAATCCAAGTTGATAAGTTTCAGGTAAGGAGCTAATAAATGCCTTATGCTAATGAGTATGCTAAACATAAAACTATAACTGAATTAGTTAATAATAAAAAAATTCAGGAGTTTATGAGTAATATGAAACTAATTACTCGTGAAAAATCTAATTTTGAAAAGATAGATGATAATATTTTGGTTAAACCAAAAGAAATTGCCGACTTTAAAAATAAAGAAAGAGTTAAATATGTATTTGCTTTTGATGGGTCAAAGACGGAAATACAACTTAACTCTGGCTTTCCAGGGGCAGAGGTTGGTATATTAAAAATCAACCAAACATTTATTCAATTAGAATTAATGAAAAAATATGAATCAGAATCTTTTCCTCATCCAAAAGAGTATGAAGAAATATTCTTATCTCAAAGTTTTGACATAACTATACCTGGGTTCAATGTGTCTTCAGAAATATATGAAGATCCTAAAGATTTTTTTAGATATTCTATATATGATTATATGAAAAATAATTATAATAAATTTATGGATGTCTTGATAGAAAAATCTGATTTAGAGTTTAAGCCTAAAACCCTTTTAGAAACTTATATTGATTTATTATTAATGAAGCCAGAAGATATAAGTTGTATACACCCTTGTGAATACTGTGCTCATAATCTAGGAGAAATGTTATCTGTTGATGATTTTAGGTTGGAAAATCTAGATACAGAAGAAATAGAATTACACCATACAATTAAATGTAAGTGTAAACACAATCCTAGAGATATATTTATAACAGATTTACTACACTTTCATGAAGGTTTTTCATATTCTGGTTCTAATGATGGGTTATATACACAAATAATGAGCTTTTTTGAAAAGATTATTTTCATGAATTTATTGGACAATTCTTTATTGTTCTTTTCAAAAGAAAATGGATTTGAAGAAAATAAATTATTTAAAGACTGTGCTTTTATATTGGATGGTCCTCTTGCGATTTATAATTATGCCTCTTGGGTTTCAACGGCTATGGCTGATAAAATTATAAGAATGCAAGAAGAAGACCAGTTGCTTATAATTGGTGTAGAAAAAACTGGTCATTTCATGTCACATTTGGAACATTTAAATGCTGTAGAAAAAGATGGTGATTTACCTTTAAATAAAGGATTTTTCTTTTTCTTAGAAGATAAGTATATTAAAAGATATATAAAATATTCTTCAAGCCCAATACCTTATGGTAAAAACTTTTATTTTGGTAAGAAGATGTTTTATAAAAACTATGATGACCAAATGTTTGTCATTAATGTGGCTTTTACTTCTTTTGAAGATAAAGAAATATATTTAAATGCTAGAAATGATAAAAATTATGAAACGACACAATTAAGGTTGTTGGATATAGTTTGGCTTTTTGAAAGATATTCATCATCTCGTTTTAAAAATGCGCTGTCATTTATATCAGTCGCTCATGAAAATGCTTCAATATCAAGTAACTATTTTAGCAAGAGAGTTGTTGAAGATTTTGTCTCTAGTATAGTTGGAGAAACTTGAATTTTCTAAAAAATAAGCTATCTGTATATTGAGGATAGCTTATGAATTACATTAAAACAAGAAAAAGATATATGTTGAGTAACATATTCAACAATGCTATTAGGGAAAAGAAAGATGTATTGCTTTCTGTTATTTTTAATAAAAGAATAGCAGAATATGAGATTTATAGATTTGAGTCCAATAAATATCAAAAATCTGATTTAAATAAAGAAGAATGGACAGAGTGGAGATACTTGGAAGATTTATCTTGGAGTGAGCTTTATAGTATTAATCAAAACTTAATAATTATAGCTAAGGATGAGTTTGATAATTGTGTTAAAAATTTAAGAAATTCTTACAAGTATAAAATACTTAGAAACTTTTATAATTTCATATTTTAATAATTTTTGATTTAGATTGATTTTGGGGCAATCTATCATTTAATTCATTTACCAATCTTAAGGAATTTATGAAGTCAAGAAATTTTTGCAACTCTAAATTAAATGTGGGTTGAACGTAGAGATTTTTATTATTTTCTATTAATAAAGATAGGCGTTCTATAAAAAGATTATTTTTAAATTTTTCAGTTATTAGGTCAAGAAAATTTAATGGGATATATTTATATTGAAATTCTTTAGAATAGCTACTATAAGAACTCAAGAAACATAGTTTTTGGTCAGAAATATTCAATAATTGAGATTCTTTTGTTAGTTCATTTATTTCTTTTTCATCAAAATGCTTGTCATCCAATAAAAAAATTAAATTAAAAATATTATCCAACTTAAATTTATCAGATGTAGATAATATTAGCTTTGTTTTAATGTCATTATCGCTAAAATAATTCTCATAATGTGTTTTTAAAATTTTTGTAAAGTTTGAAGATAACTGACATATTCTGTATAGAATTGTTGTAGTTTCTCCAACATCTAAAAATTCATCACCAGGTTTTCTATAGGTTAATATTTTATCTGCTCTAATAATGGATTGTTCATTTTCTGTGAGGGTGTTTCTCACGAGAATACAAATATCATTCATTGTAAGATTCAAATTAAATAATTTATAATCATTTGAAGAAGATTGTAGTGGGGTTAAATTATAAAAGTACTCTTCTTTTTGAATTGACAACTCTAATGAAAAAAAAAATTTATTTAAAAAATTAGAGTTTATGTCAATTATTTTTTTTAATTTTAAATGTTTTTTGATTTTATTGATTATAGAATTATTTAAAAAATACAATTCTTCTCTGAAATAGTTTATATAATATGGTTGAGGATTTTTTTTATAAAAATCATATATTTGTTTTTTCTTCTTAATCAGATCTACAATATCTTGAAATATCAATATAATATATATTGATAATGGAGAAGAAATTAAAAATAATAACCCTTCTTTTTCTAAATTATATTTTTTAATTAAAAAAACAATAAAAACCCAAAATAAAATTGTAAAAGAAATTATTAATAATGGCATTATTTTTTAATGTTTATAGGTTCTTTGTTGAAAAGTTGAGGGTTGCTTTTTTTGATATATTCAATGTATTCAATAACTGAGTCAACATCAAAACCTTTTGGTAAATACCAAGTTTTAATATTCTTAGACCATTCAATTCCTAATGGTTTAATATAATCTTTTATTTCATATGGAACATCTATGGGTGTTGCTACAATCCTAAGCTCATCAAGTGTTTTTGCATCTTGTGCTAATTGTATATTTTTCTTATTAAGCCAAGGTTTTTCTAAATTTTCAGAAATGTTTGACTCTTGTTTAATTCTATACCAATTTTTTAATGAAAACCATTTGAAACTATCTTCTATAACAACAGTATGGAAATCATACACAGTTTTATTATTTTCAAACAGAAGACTGATATCCTTTTCACATACAATAATTGATTTGTCTTCTTTATCAATTTTGTAAACAATGCCGTGGATTGTTTTATTTGGCTCTGAAAGTGAAGGAATTGTGAAGAAATAAGGTTCGTGAGCAACTTTATCATTTTGAAATAAAAAGAAATGTGCCTTTAAAGCTACAGATAAACATCTCAATAAAACATCCCTAGTTTGGTCTACATAAGGTATATCTTTTTGAGAGTATTTGAATATTGGGCTAATATTACTTAGGTATTGTAGTTGAGGAGTATCTTCAACTATATAAGCATAAAAAAGAGTTGGAGGTTTTTTCCTCAAAACATTCTTATCTCTAGCCCTAACACACCAATCAATGATAATATCAGCTGCTTCTTTAATAGTCAGCTGTTGCCCCCAGTGTCTTTTTGCTAAGTTTTGCATATTGATTGCTCTTTAATTTATGGTAAAATAATAAAAATATTTTGAAATAATGTCAAATAACCTACAAAAAGAAATTATTGAATATGTGTCTAGTATAGATTTTTTAAAAAAAATGTCTGAAGACCAGTTCAAAGAAAACACATTTAATGCCCTTCTTATGGCACATATGATGTGCCTCGCCTATACTACAACTGGAATAAAAGATTTAGGATTTACTTTTTCATATCAGTCAACACTAAAGGATGACGTGATGCGACCTAGAATGGGGTTTTATTTGTATACAACCAGATATGCTTTAATTGAGGAAACAAATAGATGCTCTAACTCTGGTGGCACATTTAGAAATAAAATGTTTTCAGCAAATAGCACAAGAGGCTTTAGAGAAAAATTTATTGAGTATTTTCAAAGTGTAGCAAAAAGTATACCTCTAGATTATAACTCTGAGCAAGATTCTGTTAGATTACATCAAATGACTTCAAGATTTAGGGCGGTTGGTTCTAAAAAAGAAGCAAGATGTCTGTCTGACTTTTATACTAATATAATTGGATATCATCCATTTGTTAAGTCGTACATAGAAAAGATTTATTTTGATAAGATTTTATCTAATAAAAACAATAACAAAATCATTAAAAATAAGATTTAGAGATTTCTTATTGATTTTATTAATTTTATGATTTAATATCAAAAAACAAAATTAATTTTTAATAAAAATGGTACAAAACCAAACAAATATAGTTACAGCTAGACAACCTATCTTAAATCATAAGATGGAAGTGTTTGGGTATGAGTTTTTTTATCGCTCTAGCACAAAAGATAGCTCAAGTAACATAAGGCATACTGCGGAATCAGATACTTCAACAATTATTAACTTATTTTCTAATTTTAATTTAGATAGACTTCTCGCTGGAAAAAAAGCATCTTTAAATTGTGTTTTAGAACACGATGAGTCAATAAATTCTTTTGAAATGCTAAATAAAGAAAATGTAATATTAGAAGTTCAAGAGCCTAGTGATCCGAAAAATAAAAATATTATAGAAAACATATATCAAAAAATGCTAATTCTAAAAGAAAAGGGATTTACGATAGCTGGTTCTGAAATAGTATTTGAAGAGAGATATAAAAGTTGGTTTGAAGTTGTAAACATGGTTAAATTTAAAAGTATAAACTATGACTTACAGAACAATTTATCATTAGAAAAGCTTTCAAAATATGTAAAGTTATGTAAAACAAATAATAAAGTTATTGTAATGGAGATGGTTGAAAGTCAAAATCAATTTGATTTGTTCAAAAAGTATTATTTTGATTACTACCAAGGATTCTTTTTTTCAAAACCAATAAACTTATCTTCTAAAATTACCAATCCATCTTTAGAAGTAATGATTAAACTCATAAACTTGGTAAATAATGATGCTGATTTTACAGAGTTAGAATCTATCATTAAAAGAGATCCAACCATTTCTTTTAAATTGCTAAGATATTTAAATGCCGTAGGTGTTGGCGGTGGGGAAGAAATAAATAATTTAAAAAGAGCATTAACAATTTTGGGAAGTAAGAAATTATTAAAATGGGTAACAATACTGTTCTCTTCAATAAAGGCAAAAAATGGATTAGATGAAGTAGCTAAGACTGCTTTGATTAGAGCAAGACTAATGGAGCTTTTGGCTGAAGAAATTGGTGAAAAAGATGTTGATAGTTACTTTATAACTGGTTTATTTTCATTATTAGATGCTATGTTGGATGTAGATTTGGAAGTTTCTCTTAACTCTATTGATGTTTCTCAAGAAATTAAAGATTCAGTATTAAAGAATAATGGAAAATTTTCAAAAATGTTAAATTTAGTTAAATATATTGAAGAAGGTGAATGGATAGATATTTTCGCATCATTATACTTATTTAATATTAAAAATGAAGTTTTGTCTGAAAAGTATTTAGAAGCAATAGAATGGGCTGAAAGGTTAGATTTTTTACATGATGAAGAGGTTATTCTTTGAAAACTATATTATAGGCTAAAGAACAAATTTTTTTTGCGGTAGTATAATCCAACCTTCTACGATATGTTCCATCGTTATTTAGCCCCTTAAATGCTGTTAAAAAAATATCATTAGTTAATTTTCTGTATTCCCAAAGAATTAAATTACAAGTTTCAATAAAACATTTAATCTGTCGATGTGTTAACTTTTTGTGGTTTAAATTCTTTATTTTTATTCTAGTCCTTAATTTTGATTGAGAATTTACCTCAGAACTTAATATAATATCACCGTTACAAAAAGATATTTTCTTATCTTTTAATGTTGCATCTATATTTAGTAGTCCAATTTCTCCTTCTTTATGATGAAAAATTATATTGTTATTTGGCTCTAAATTTAAAAACTTATTTGCTTTAGTTTTTAGCTCATTAAAATTTCCCAAGAATACTTCATTTCTATAAACAGAAAAATCTTCCGTTGGATTCTTGTTAAATAAGGCTAAACATACAGGGTGTTCAGTTGAGCTAAAAATAGATTTTTCTGTAATAGAAATGACAGAAAAAAGTCTAGATTTGAAATATTTAGTAACAATAAAAGATTCAGGAATGATAACTGCTACATAGTCACAATTAAATAGACACAAATCTAAACATTTTTCATACAAATCAAAATATGGATATATATCAATATCAATATTTTTTTTCGTAGCTATTGGTTTTGCTAAAAAAGGTGGGTTGGTTATACATATTTTAAAATTAGTGGGAAAGTCTTTTATACTGTCATTTAGGATAACATCTTTATGTTCAGAATTGATATCGTAAGACTTAAATTGAGTTATTAAATTTAAACCTAATAACATATCAATAATAGAATTTTTACCTGCAAAAGGCTCTAATATAGTTTTGTTTTTGCTTTTAATCAAAGCATTATTAAGCCAAGACTTAAATATGGGATGATTAAAAATATTTTTATTTGTAAAGTGTTGCCCAATAATCATTAAAGTTTTATTTTGAAATGATCTTTTTTATCATTGTTTTCTTTTTTTGGCAAGAGGGTCTCTAATTTCAATGCTTCTTTTTCTGTAATAAAAGTAGCAATTTCAATACTATTGTTAGCTATTGTTTTGTTATTCTTAGATTCTCTAGCTGAAAAGCTGATATTGTTTTCTGAATAGTATTTTAAAGTTTGCTCCAAAAAAGAAAAAACTTTTGAGTTTATTTTATTGCCTTTAGATAAGTATTCAGAAAGGCAATAAATAATTGAGTTTTCAGAAGAATTTTTAGTTGCTAAAAGTTCGGGGTTTTTTTCAGCTATTTGCATCGCCAATTTGTATCTTCCATTGTTAATTGCTAAGAATAGTGTGTTGGCATCTAAATTAGATTTAAAGTTAAAATTAGGGGATGAAATAATGGCTTCTGCTATTTTAGTTCTTCCTCTATCTATTGCTCTATCACAAGGAAGGATGCCATTTTTTCCTGGAAGATTAGGATTTCCACCATGATTTAAAGCGACAATTACAGGCTCCAATCTGTTTACATTAGATATGAGGTAAATTTTATCTGTGATATCTGCCCCTAAATTAATAAGCTCTTCTAATCTTTTGGCAACAGCTTCACCATCATCATATTTTTTATTATTTTTAGCAAACCATTCACTATTTTCAGGTTGTTTTGGTGCTGCCCAACTACTGTAGTCACCTAACCTAAATAAATCTTTTACTAATATCTCTAGTTTATTTGCTGTATTCATAATATATATCCCTATATATTATATTCAATAAATAAAAGAAATCAAAATTAATTGACAGTTACAAGAGTTCTAAAGGTTTTTTGTTCATTATTATACTCATAGTTTAAAATAACAATATATTTGCCTTTAGATACTTTTTCAGAAAATTCAACTCCAGAAATTTGATTTTTATTTTTAATAGGTAATAAATAAAATTCTGATAAATCTTCTCTTATTGCGAATGCTGTAGTATTTTTAGGGAAAAATGTTTCTCCATCTTTTCCTATATGTAGAGTAAAATTAATTTTTTGATTCTTTAATTCTGAAGTATTAAAGAAAACATTAATTAAATTAAAATCATTTCCAGAGCTGTATTCATTACTTTGGCTTATTTTCTGTAAATTAATTAAACATATAGAATTATTATTATCCTCAGTGTTCAAGAAGTTTGAATGCTGATATGTCTTTTCTTCATCTTTTAGCTTATAAGATACAAAATATCTGCCACAATTTTTACTTTCTATAGGAATTAAAATAGGATTACTGTGAGAATAAATATGAGTTTTTTGTGAGAAGTTTAGATTTATTAAGTCTAAATTTGTAGTGGTTATTAAAGAGTTTTTTTCTAAATAATATTCATCTAAATTAACATTTGTGCGTTTATCCAATAATGATAGTTCAGAGAATGATCCATTTTTAATGGTTGAATAACTAATGTCAGAATATTTTAATGGCTTAGAAAATAGTTGCACTTGTTCTGGTTCTAATTTAAGGTTTTTAGGAATATGAAAAACTTCATTTGAAGCAACATAGTTTTCTTTTGTTTTTTCTTCAACAATTGGTTGCTCTTTTAAAGGCTCTAAAAAAATAGGTTTTTTGTTTGCTGTTTTTTTAGTCTTTTTAACAAAAACTTTTTTGGTAATTACTTTTGTTGGTGTGCAATCAATAGATTCTTGCGATTGGGTTTGCTCAATACCTTCTTTGTTTGTATTGGCAAAAACTAAGCTAGAAAATAATAAGATTATAATTGCTACATTGTATTTTTTCATATTTTTCCCTTTTTTCCTAAAGTAAAACAAAAAAAACAAAAATCAAATAACAATAAGATAAAAACATTTGACATTTTTCCTATTTAGTGTAATATATAACAAAATTGTACCGACCTTAAGAGGGTTGGTTTTTTTTGCAATTAAAATTTAGGAGAAAAATATGGCTTGGTATACATTACAAACTAGACCCAATTATGAGGCTAAGGTAACTGAAGAAATAGAGAAGAAAATCACTCAAGGTGTTCCTATTAGAGAAATTTTCGCTCCTATTGAAACTATTTTTGAATTAAAGAATGGTCAAAAAGTAGAAAAGAAAAAGCGTCTTTATACTAACTACATCTTTATTGAGATGGATTACTCTGATGCTACTTGGCATGTATTAAAGGGTATTAGAGGTGTTGTTGGTTTTATTGGTTCAAAAAGCAGACCAGCAATAGTATCTGATAAAGAAATTGCTTCAATGAAAGAACAAATTTCTTCAGAAGCACCTAAACCAAAAATTGTATTTGAAAATGGTGCCAAAGTTCGTATTAAAGATGGTTCATTTGCAGATTTTTATGGTGTTATTAAAAATGTTGATTATTCCAAAAATAAGGCAAAAGTTGGAGTTAATATTTTCAATCGTGAAACTGAAGTTGAAATTGAAATTGGTTCATTAGAAAACTCTACTGATTAAGAAAAGCCCCATTGGGGCTTTTTTTATGGTTTTATTTTTATTCTTGATTCGTTATCGTTGTCTAAATCATAAATGATATTCTTAATGTCATCTATTTTTGACTCACCACCTAAAACTTTAGATAGCTGTTCTGCTATTTTCTGACAACTTTTGTAAACCTTACTTGCTGAAATAGAGTCAGCATCATAGCCATACTCCTTTGCCCAGCTTTCAAAACTTAGATGATGTCTAGAATCTGAATCCATACTTAATGATTCTAAAATTTCTTTCATGGTTGGATTTGGAAATTCAGCATTACCCATTCTAATTGTTAATTCACCATTAGATACAGTAATTTTTCGTGCTACTCCTTTTTCGGTAGCATCAGTTAATATTTGATTTAACTCTTGAGATTGATATTTTTTCATTTTAGTGAAAATACCTTGTGGATAAGGTAAATGGCCAATGCCTTTTTGATAATCAAAAGTCATTTGTCCTTTTGGTGATTTTAAAGTCACTTTCCAATTTAGTGTTTTATCTTTTTCTTCAGAATTTCTAGATATACTAAATGGAACAAATTTATAAGATAACTCTAGTTTGTTATCTTGAACAAATTGGTCAAATTTATCAGTTGGTGTCATGTTATTTCCTTTATTTTTAATTTACCTATTTATATTTTAGCTGTTATTGATTTAAAATCAATTTTATTCTATTATTCTTTATATTGGAGTAAAAAATGAACTTAAATATAATTTCTTTGTTTTCTGGTGCTGGTGGATTAGATTTGGGATTCCAAAATGTTGGTTTTCAAGTAATATGGTCTAATGAATATGATAAAAATATATGGGAAACTCATGAGGTAAATTTTCCTAATACAATTTTAAATAAAAAATCGATTAATTTAATTAATGAAAAAGAAATACCATCTTGCATAGGTATTATAGGTGGACCACCTTGCCAGTCTTTTTCTGAGGCTGGAGCAAAAAGAGGAACAGGAGACGATAGGGGTAAACTTTTTTGGGATTACATAAGGGTATTGAAAGATAAAAAACCAATCTTTTTCGTTGCTGAAAATGTTTCTGGATTATTGGCTGAAAGACATAAAAATGACTTAGATTCATTTTTAGAGGCTTTTGAAAAGGCTGGATATAATGTTAATGTAAACTTATATAATGCTAGTGATTATGGGGTTCCACAAGATAGAGAAAGATTAATTTTTGTGGGTTATAGGAAAGATTTCCAAAAAAGTTTTACACCTCCTGAAAAACTACTTAAAAAAACAACATTAAAAGACTGTATTTTTGATTTGGGAATTCCATTAAGCACCAAAAATGGACAAACCAATAATAAATCAATTAATAATCATGAATATATGTTGGGGGGTCATAGTAGTATGTTCCTATCAAGAAATCGTGTTAGAGCATGGGATGAACAAAGCTTTACAATTTTGGCAACAGCTAGACAAATACCTTTACATCCTCAGGCACCAAAGATGGTAAAAATAGCTAAAGATAACTTTATTTTCAGTAAAGAGAACGAAAGTTTATACAGAAGGCTTTCCGTTCGTGAATGTGCGAGAATACAAACATTTCCAGATAGCTTTAGATTTGTGTATTCAAAAATAGAAAGTGGCTATAAAATGGTTGGAAATGCTGTTCCTGTTTTGCTTGCTGAGAAAATTGCTAAAAAAATAAAAGATGATTTATTCAATTAAATCAATAATGCTTTCAACAGCATGTTCAATATCAGTTATTACAAGGTCATAATTTATGTTTTTTTCTGTTTTAAGTTTATTAGCATTTAAAACATCTTTGGCGAAAAATAATTCAACATTTTTGCCTAAAAAAAGTTTTTTTAGTTTAGCTTTCACAACAGCTGAGTCAGCTAAAATTAAAATTTTCTTTTTATTATCTTTTTCTATATCAATGAGATTAACGGGAATAGCATCTTGTTCTAAAAGTTTTTCATATTGTTCTTGAAATTTAGAAACTTTAGTTTGAAGTTCAATTAGGTTTTTTTCATAAGCAAGATTATTTTCTTTTGAAAGGGAAAGTTCTTCAGAAAGGCTTTTAAAAAGCCCACTCATTTCATTAAGTGTCTTTTGCTTTGATTGTAGTTTTTTTAATAACAGTTTAAACTGTGTTTTTTGATTATCCATAAATTATTTCCGTTAGCTTTTTTATAATAAATAAAATATAAAAAATATATTATTATTCAAGTGGTTCAATGTTTTTTTCTATTAAAGATTCTTCTTTTAAATCTTCAATATTTTTTCTTTTTTGATTTACTATGAGTTGTTTAATAAAAGAATATTCATCTATAGCGGCTTCTTCAATAAATCCATCATAACGAAGTAGGTTTTTTCTAGTGTCAATAACTTTTAATCCAATACTAGAATACTTTAATGGGTCATTAAATTGGTTTGTAATTCCATAATTCATTTCAAAAGCAATATTTGCTGCATTATCTCTTAGTGTGTTGCCTCCTAATAGTGGTAGAACTACATAAGGTCCCTCTGGAACTCCCCAATAACCTAATGTTTCCCCCATAGTGGTTTTTTCTTTTGGTATGTCTAATTCGCTCGCAAAGTCTAATATTCCAAAACCAAAGGTGTTTAAGAGAAATCTTCCTAAAGAATCTCCAAATTTTTCTTTATTTCCTTGAAGTCCAAAATTGATGGCATTTAAAGGTGTTTCAATATAGCTTAAAAAATTACTGACACCTTTTTGTATTGTTCTCGGAGTATTGTCTTTATAAAATACTGTTACTGGCTTAATTCCGTATGTGTCAACCCCTTTGTTAAATTCAAAAACATATCTGTTGATGTTTTCTAATGGGTCGTAAACACTTTTATATTCTTGAATATTTTCCTCGTTATATTGCGATGTGTTTTCTGCCAATACAGGGTTTATGCTTAAAAATATTGTTATTAAAGATATTGCTATTTTCTTCATTTTTATTTATTTGTTTTTCTTTATATAACAAAAAATTGATTTTTAGCAAATATTATATAAATTATATATGTAGGAGACTCTTATGGAGCATTTTATAGAGTATGTTAAGCATTGTTATGATTTGGTCGTAGAAAGTGAAGGAAATAATAATTTAGCTTTAGACCATCACATAGAAGCATATGTTGTTCATCTAATGGCAAGGAATTTTAATAGAGTAGATATTGGAGAAGTTCCAATAGCAATACAAGTGTTGAGTTCTTTCAGTGGCAGTCTCAAAAAGGAAAGATTAATAGTAGCCGCTGATGAATGCTTACTGATCAACAGTTTCCCATTAAAAAAATCTAAATGGCCATCTGAAAAATACTATCAAGACATGGGAATAGTAGCATATGGATTAGCTGGACATGAAATGGAACAACATTTTGAAAAAGCTAGTAAAGTGTTACATGGCATATTTAATAGAAATATTGAAAGGTTCATCAAAGTAGGTTGATTTGCCAAAAAAAATAATTGTGTTTATAATTCACTTTCTTTAAGGAAAAGCAAATGAATAATTCAATTTTTAAAATAGATAAAAAAAATGAGTCTATAAGCACAGAAGAAGAATTACAAAAAATCATAAATTCATTACAGGCTGAAAATAATAGACTTAAGAAAGCCTTTAAAATTTTGGAGGTTCAAAAAAAATCTTTTGCTGAAGTTGCTTTTCAATATGCTAAAGAACTTGGGAAGACAGTTGGCGAAGTAAAATTCCTAGAGATGATTAAGGAAATATCTGTTGTTAAAGGGCTTCATAACCCAATACATGAAAGCAATATGGAACATGTAGATGGATTGGAAGATGAAGTTACAGAGTATTTATCTAATAAAAAGTACGAATTTCAAAATGAATTTTTGCCCTTATTTTTGTCTGGTAAAATCACTTTAATAGGGAATAAAGATTACTTATATTGGTTTGAAGCAATAGACGATTGGTTGGACTATGCCAATAAGGGGAATAAAGATGCCCAGAAAAATTTAGTTATTTGTTTTGAAAATGGTTATGGTGTTGAAAAAAGTAGCCAAATGTCTGAATATTGGAAAAGAAAACTAGATAATGATAATGTAGATGAACCTATTTTTGAAGAGTTTTTTGAATTTAAAAAACCAGGTAGACTTATTGAAGGAAAAGAAGAGAAACAAATATTCAATATAGACCAAAAAAATATAGTAAAAGATTTTACACAAACAAAAGAATATGAAGAATTAAAAAAGGATATTGATAAAATATATAATGATGTATCTTCAATACAGTCTATTTATATTAAAAAACCTAAAAGTATTGAAAAATTATTAGAGTTAGAAAAAAAATATGATTATTTACCATATGATACTAAAAACGATCTGTTTGGTTCAGTTTTAATAATTCATACCTCACAATTTGAAATGTTAGTTGATAATATTAAAGAGGTGGGTTCTTTTATGAAAAAAGAAAAAAGGGCAGATGTTCAAATTAAAATATCCAATAATTCTAATTGGTCTTGCTCTTTTGCAATATCTGTTGAAGATAATTTGGGTAATGTTTCAAATTCTAAGTGTAAAATCAATCCTCAGTCCTCTTCTCAAATTAATATATTTAATCAAAATTTGGTTGGTTCTAAAATAAAAAAAATTATCTTTAAAACATTGGACAATAATTCAAGAACATTTACATACCAACCAAAAAATTGGATTGTGAAATAATTACTCTAGGGCTAAATTAATCAATTTTTCTATAAGTTTTTGGTATGAGTATCCTTCAGCTAAAAATAATTGAGGATACATACTAATATTTGTAAATCCAGGAAGGGTATTGATTTCGTTGATATATAGACGATTATCTTCAGTTAAGAAAAAATCTACCCTAGCTAAACCTCTACAGCCCAAAGCTAAAAATGCTTCCTTTGCCATTGTTTGAATTTTTTTCGTAATACCCAAAGGTAAATCTTCATCTTTTAAGATTTTAGTATAAGCTCCTTCTGGGTCTAAATATTTAGCCTCATAAGAATAAAAATCATGTTTTGTAATAATTTCTCCCACAGGAGAAGCAATTAAGTCTAAATTACCTAAGATTGCACACTCTAATTCTCTTCCTTTAATATACTCTTCTATTAAAACTTTATTATCAAATTGAAAAGCATATTTGATAGCTTCATCTAGTTCTAGTAGAGTTTTAGTTTTACTAACTCCAACTGAGCTTCCTTGATTTGCAGGTTTTACAAAAAGTATATCACCTAATTCATTGAGAATATTACCCAAGTTATATGTTAAAGAGTTTAATGTTAAAGATTTTGCTGTGGGTATATTTGCTTGTGTTAAAATCTTCTTTGTGTAATGTTTATCCATTCCTACAGAAGAACCTATAACTTTTGAACCAACATAGGGTATTCCTGATAAGTTTAACAATCCTTGCATGCTTCCATCTTCTCCATCTTTACCATGTAATACAGAGAAAACAACATCTATCTCAGCGATAACATTATTTTTAGATGTTGAATATAATTGCTTTTGTTTATTAGGAAGTAATACAACAGGTTCTCCCACTTTTAGTGATATCTCATTTGGATTAGATTGATTATTAAGATAATCTAAATTGTTATATAAATGCCATTCACCATTCTGTTGGATACCGATAATATAAAGATTATATTTCTCTAAATTAATAGAGTTAGCTATATTATAACCAGAGAGTAAAGATATCTTGTGCTCTTCAGATGTTCCACCTGTTAATATTGCTAAATTTGTTTTCGCTTTCATAGCTTTCCTTAAAAAATGATAATATGCTATTATTTTTATAAATTGTCAAAAATTATTTTGTAATTTTTGTATTGACTTTATGTAAAATAAAGAATAAAATACTAGCATTCTAAGGAAAATAAATGAACAACTTGAAACAAAAAATGTGCTGGATGTGTATGTGGTGTAACCCCACTGCTAGTGCTTTGTCTGAAGGTTGGGATGATTAAATAAAAATAATCAACTAATTTAAACAAAAAAGCACTAGCAAAAATCTAGTGCTTTTTTGTTTTGGTTATTTAAAATATAGGACTCCTTGGTATAGAGGTTGTGCCTCGGATTGCAAATCCGAAGAGGACCGTTCAAGTCGGTCAGGAGTCTCCAAATTTTAGGATATCTCGCTGGTGTAATGGCAGCATACCGGTCTCCAAAACCGTTGGTCGGGGTTCGAGTCCCTGGCGGGATGCCAAATGGTAGTATAGCTCAGTTGGTTAGAGCGTGAGATTCATAACCTCAAGGTCACTGGTTCGATCCCAGTTACTACCACCAATTTTTATGTCGCAGTGCCTGAGAGGTTAGGGGGTGGATTGCAAATCCATTATATGCGGGTTCGAATCCTCGCCTGCGACTCCAATTTGAATACATTATAGTTGTATATGCTTGTGTTTTTTATATGTCCACACAAGCGCACCAATCCAAAAAGACATAAATATTAAAGTAAGAAGACTATAGTAAATCAAATAGAGGTCTAAAGCATAAGCCAAACTTTTAAAATCAATCAATATGAAAAGTTTATTGTTTGGAAGTTTTTTAAAACCATAATTAGTGGCTCTTAAATTATCAGTAATAAAAAAAGACTCTGATAAAACTTTTTGTTCAAGATTGGATTTCAAAAAAACATTAATTTGATCTCGTATTATTTTATTCGATTCTTCAGCAGTATCTTGGGTTTCGAGTATTCGGTTAATAATGCTTGGTTTTGATAGATTAAAATTTTTTGCTGTTTCAATATCAAGAACATAACAGTCAAACCCCAAGTTTTTACAAAAGACTTCGTGATGCTTTTGATTATTTAAAGCTAATTCAAATTGTTCAGTTAAGAAGAATTCATAATCTTTATATGCCTTTCTGCCAACTTGGAGATGGACATTATAAGAAAATATAAAAAAGGCTGCTGCAAAAATAATTAAGAATAACTTCTTCATATTTCTTTGCACAAAAATAAAAGAGCCAATAATTAAGCAAGAGGTTATCCCTAAAATTAATATTCTTGCATATTGAAAAGATACGACATTCTTTTTTTCTGGGTCAGTTTTAAAAATATCAAAATATAAACCTTGCTCTCTTATAAAAAAATGTAATTCATGAAAAACACGGAAATAAACCAAGGGGCTAGATAATAAGAAATAAAAAAGAATTTTTTTTATGGAATAGTTATGTGTAATTGTCGCATGAATAAATAAAAATATGAAGGTGCTAAGTAAGATTTGAAGTGTATAAAATAAATGCCTTGTAAATACAAACCTAAACAAGTCTTCTGAGCTAATAATAGCATACAAGTATTTGCCCCAAACGTATGTTCCTAGTAATAAAACAATAAAGATTATTATGTTTTTTAAAATTAACTGATATTTCATTTTTTAATTAGATTCTTTCTTTTTTTATAAATGTAATGAAACAAAAATAAAAGGTGCATAAATAAAATCCATAAAGCAGAGGAAGTTCCTGTTATTCTTTTATAAAAATCATAGCCTCTATCACTTATTATTTTTCCATTCTGAAAGTCTACTAAAAATAATTGGTTAGTTTTATTAATCATAGCTAATGGTTGATAAAAATCATCTTTGAATGTTGTGAAGTTATCCAAGTAAGATAAAGATATTGTTTCCGCTTTGCTATCTTTAATTTTCTTGTTTGCCCATATAAGGTAATCTTTTACTTTTTGCTGAGATTGTTCATCTTGAGAGCTAGTTTTAAAATTTTCAATTACCAAACTTAAATCTCCATTTGGAAGTGTTTTAACACAAGCCATTTTACTACCACATTCATTAAGGTCACTTATATTGTTGTTTACAGCAACAGTATAAAAATCTAAAAATATTTGTTTTTGTTGATTAAAAGAATGCCATTGGATGATAAAATAAACGAGATAAACAAAAATAATACTAATAGGAAAAAATACAAGTCGCTTATCAAATTTGGATAATAAAAATATACCTATTGAAATAATCACAACACATAAGCAAAAAGCAATAAAAAAGATATGTAGGTGTAATAAATTTGATAAAAATAAAATAATTTTATTGTTGATATTAAAAAAAGTTAATATATGAGATAATAAAACAGAAAAAATTAATATATTACTGATTTGTGGAATCTTACTTTTATCGTAAATAAATAAGGAAAAACAAAACAGTATAATAATAGATGCGAAATTAACCCCAAAATTAGAGAAAAAATATAGAATATCTATTGTTTTAGCTGAAAATAAATAATTCCCTAAAAAGCTAAGATATACAAAATAAAAAAAAGTTTTTAAATATAAGTTATTATCAATATTGATTTTTTGATTAATAGATTGCATTTTTTAGTTTTAATTATTGTTTAGATTTTCAAAAATAGTAAGTCCCACATTCTCACATTCAGTCTTGCTAGTGTCAAATTTGTTATAAAAAGAATAGCCTGTGCTGTAACATTGTAGATTATATTCACAGGTATGACATTTCTTATTTTTAATAAATATATCTTTTAAGAAGTTGAAGATTATATCTTCCGCCTGGTGTTCATCAAAATCTGATTCAATAGTTCCTATGGCAGGAAAGTTGTATCTTTCGTCTAAAAGAATATCTCCAAACCCAAAACCAATTGGATGTATATTGCCATTAGATTTAACCATTACTCTTTCTTTTACAATTTCTTTGGCATGACCCCTAATTACTTCAAAGATAGAATCTACTTCATCTGTTTTTTTAGTTGTTGGTATAGCAATACTAAGATTTAATACATTATCAACTTCATCACCTAATAAATCATAAATAGTTGTTAAAAGTTCTTTAAATTTGGATTGGCTTGTTTTTACTCTATATGTATTGGTATTGTTAATAGCATATTGGATATCAAAATTTAAAATACCCATTTCTTTCAAGAAAGATGTTAATTTTGTAATGTCTTTAGGTGTTACCGCATCTGAAATATTTACAACTAAATCAAAAAAAGGAAAGTGCTTAACAAGTGCTTTATAATTATTAACATATCTGTCGTAATGTTTATCTAGCATTGCTGGGTCAACTACACCGTCAATAGCAAATTGTGTTTCATGAAGATATTTTTTCATGACTGCTATTTTGTCTAATATTTTTTCTTCTGACAAAAATAGTGAGGTAGACATGCTTAAAACATTTCTGGGAGTGTTAAGTTGGTCAAAGAATACTCTAATAGTTTTAAATAAAGATAATAAAAAATCTTTATCCATTAAAAAATAATCTCCAGTACCAAGGTTTACAATAGTTGTCCTAATTTGATTTTTTTTATTAATAATAGGAATAAAATATGTTAAAGTTTTTTGTATTTGTTCTATACTCATTGAAGGAGAAATATCTTTACGATGTGCATAAGAAAGTGAACATCCAGAACAATTTCCAAAACAAGTAGTGACAATTTCTAAAAAAATTCTAAATCTTTTGCCATTACATTTTTTAGTTACTTCTCTTGCGTTGCTGATGTCAGTATCGCTTATATCGTAACCTAATTCATAATCAAATTTTTCTTGTTTCATGTATATATTTGCCAATAAGATTTAATCTCATATTATAATATTTTAATAACAAGTCAATTGCACAAGGCTGATTGACAGTATAATTTTAAAAACGTATTATTCCTAAATGAATCAAATAAATTCAGCAAATATACATTCCCTTCCTTTTAAATATAAAGAGTTTATAGCTAAAAAAGAAAAAGGTTTAGATTCTATTGTTTTTAGAATTAAGCAAACAGCAACTTTCAATAAGTTTTTACCTCTTAGAGACCAACCTGTTTCTATTTTTGACAGTTTAATTGTTGGTTCTAATATGTTGTTAAACTTGTTAATATTAGAGAAAATCACAAAAAATATAGGAAAAAAAGAAATTAATGTTGGAATATATCTACCTAAAGAGTTAGATTATTGGTCTTACAATATTATTGGAACTGAAGAGCTTTTAACTAAACTTAAAAATATTGAAGATTTTTCTAATTGTGTAAAGATAGAAGATGTTTTTGATGTTATAATAAGAAAACTAAAGGGTCGTAATTTTAATTTATTATTATTAGATGATAGATATAGGATAAATTATGTTGAATATGATAACAATACCCAATGTTCTTTTTTTTGGTTTGATAATCAAAAAAACAAAATAGTAAAGAATGAATATTTTATAGAGCAAAATAATAAAATTAAAAACTTTATAAATGATAAAATTATAAAAATGTTCACAAATAGTCTTGATTTATCTAAGTTATCTTGGAATTTCAAAAAAACATTTCAAAAAAACGAAGAAGAACAAAATGTAGCTTTAGCTATTTCAAAAGCAACATACTTAAGTTCTTTACCTCAAGGTTGGATGACATTAAATAATGATGTTCAAAAAGATAAAGTTTGCTTTAAAAGTGAACTTGATAATAAATATTACCTATATGGAACAAGTAAAGTAATTTTTTTTGAACAAAATAATATGATTAAAAATTGTATTCAAGAAGTCATAACACTGGCTACTGCTAGTATTGAAAAGTATTGACTTTTATTTAGTTTAATATATTATTTTTATAATTTTGGAGCGTTTAAAATGAAAAAAACAACAATATTATTGGCATTAATCGCAGCTTTTGGCTTTATGGGTTCTGCCGTAGCTCAAACTCAAAAAACATCACCCTCAAATTGTATGACATCAATGGATGATCCAGATATGATGGATCTGGCATTATTAGCAAAAGTGAACAATGTTCAAGGAATGGAAAGATTGTTGAAGTCTAAGTGTTTTGATACTGGGAAAGAGAAAGATTATTTTGTTTATTATATGTCAAAAAGTGCTGAAGCTTTAACTCTTCTAGAGAAGTTTGATAGAAATCAAAATTATACAGATTATTTAAAAACTTTTGAAAAATCAGATAGACAGCTTTTATCTGAAGCAATGGTTGCTCCACTATATTATGTTTCAGTATTAGAGGATATGAAACAAGAAAATAAAAACCCTGACGTGTTTATTAAGAAGTACGGTATGTCTAAGGAAGATTTGCTAAAAAATGATAAGCCAATATTAGATGAAGTTGTTAGAGAAAAATTTTTAAAATACATAGCAGAACAAACTGTTAAAAAGACTTTAATCACTAAAGATACAATAGATTTTAATGCTTATGCATATGCTATTTATTTATCTGAGCCAACAGTGTTAGAAGTTTTATTAAAAAATGCTATTTCAAAAAGAGATATGACAGTTAAGAATGTTCATGAAATTGCTCCAATTCATTTTGCGTTTGCTCCTAAAGTTTTTGTAGGTTCAGATGAAAAAATAAATGAAGAAAAATTAAAGAAAACTAATGATTTAATTGTTGAACATTTAGATAAAAAATATATTTCATTACTAAGCATAAGAACAATTCCGTTTTGGACTTATGCGGAATTATATAAAAATAATAATTTAGATTTATACAATAAATTAAAAGCAAAGCATAATTTTAAAGCAATGAATTTAGAGTTTTTCAAAAAAGATTCTATTAAGGCTACTGATTTAGATATTAAAACAAAATTAATAGAATTAGATAAAAAATCTAGAACAACACAAAAGAAATAATGTCTGAGAATATCATTTTATCAAAAGATATAAAATTGCAACCTAATATATGGTTGCAATTTTTAAGAAAAGATAAGTTTAGGGGTTATTCTGCTATAGCTAAAATAGTAAATGTATTGTGTGATCCATTTTATAATTATAGATTTTTTAGAAAATATAGCCCTTCTTTTGTAGTTGATCATTTAATAGTTGGCTCTAATCCTATAATTAACTTATTGTTGGCATTTAAAATATTAGAGAAATCAGATGATAAAAATATAATTATTGGTTTTTTTTTACCAAAAGAGCAAGATTATTGGGCTTATGATATTATATTTCAAGAAGATTTTTTCAAAGAAATATCTACCTTATTAAATAAAAATATTTCAAAAATAGAAGAGTTAGTAGACACACTAATTGATAAGGTAAAAGAAAAAAATGCAAATTTGGTGTTATTAGATAGTCGCTATAGAATAGATTATGTTGAAAATGATAACTATACTAATGCTAGCTTTTTATTCTTTTCTAATCAAAAAAATAAACTTCCAGAAGTTTCTGATTTCATTTCATATCAAAACGATATAAAAAAAATATTACAAGTAAGAATACATAATAGATTGTATGATAGTAAAATTTTAAAAAAGTTAGTTTGGAAAAGAATCGCCCCTTCTTCTGAAAAAAGGTTTTTTACACCTATAGCCATAGCAAAAAAAATGTATTTATCTTCTTTACCTCAAGGTTGGATGACTATGGATTATAAAGTAGTAAACAATCAAGTAGTATATGATCATATATATAGAGATGTTGCTTATGGAACAGCAAAAGTAATATGTGCAAAAGTTGAATCATACAAAGAACAGTCTTTGTTGGATTTGAAACACGTATTGTTGGAGAGTAATAATGATTTTTAATTTTTCTAAAAAAGGTGATTGGGTTCAAAATTTTAAGCGTATTTTTTTAGAGCAAAACTATGAAGAAATAGAGAAGATTTTTGATGTAGAAAATTTTCACTTACATAATGGACTATCTTTAAATGATTATTGTAAGTATGAGTTTAAAGAATTTAAAGATAAGAGTGAAAATTTTGGTTTAACTTTAAATGCGGAAGTATCTTGTTATGATCTTGATAAAGATTATTTTTATTTTTCTTTAGGTAAAAAAGAAGATAAAGCCCTATTTGAAACAATTTTTAAGTGGAATAAGGACACAAATAAAGCTATTGGAAATGGATATTTTGGAAAAATAGAACCAAAAATGCAATTCATAAAAAATGGTTTATCAGAAACTAAAATTAGAAGAATCAATTTTAAACCTGTTAATCATGTAGATATAAAGAAAATAATGTTAAGCAACATCCCTGAAGAAGATTATTTTGAAGGGGTTAATTTAAAAGAAATAATGGGCGGAAAATTTTATTCATATAGTTTCAGCCTTTTAGAAGATAAAAATTTAAGCTATTGGGAAACTGTTAAGCTTTATACAGAAAAAGGGTTGGTAAAATATGATGTGCTTATGCGTGGAGAAGATCACCCTTTGTTTATAAAAGATTTATATCCAACTATCTTAAGCAAGAACAAGTTTATTATTAGAGAAAGTATACATCCAGTCATTATATATGTTCTAAAAGAAAATGGTGAAGAAGAATACTTTAAATATCCAAAAGAAAAGCACTTTTTTATAGATGGAAGTATCAAAAAAGTCTGTTTAACAGATACTCTAAGCTTTGATTGGATTGTTGAGTTATAATCTTTTTAAAAATCATAAATTTAGACCTCTAAAAACTTGCCAAATATCCTTTTTTATTGTATGTTATAATAGTGCGGAACAGTAATATTTTATGGTTCCGTATTGTTTTATATTTTTTTAACATTTTTAACACAAATGATAAAAAATATGCTATAATTTACATATAATAGAAAAGGAAGAAAATGACTTATAATGCATCATCAATTAAAGTTCTAAAAGGATTAGAGCCGGTTCGTAAACGTCCTGGAATGTACATCGGAGAAACTAATAGAAATGGATTGCACCATTTAATATTTGAAATTTTAGATAATGCTGTTGATGAGGCATTAGCTGGTTATTGCAATAAAATTGATATTATTTTTCATCTAGAAGATAATAGCGTGGAAATATCTGATAATGGACGAGGGATTCCTGTAGATATTCACCCAGAAGAAGGCATCTCTGCCGCTACAATTATTTATACTGTTTTACATGCTGGTGGTAAATTTGAAAGCAGTGAGTCTGGCTATAAGGTTTCTGGTGGTCTTCATGGAGTTGGAGCTACAGTTACTAATGCCTTATCTAGATATTTAGAATTAAGAATTAGAAAAAATGGTAAAGTTCATTTCCAAAGGTTTGAAAAAGGTATACCTGTAGAGCCATTGAAGGTTATTAGGGACATGACTCCAGAAGAACAAAATGGAACAACTGTTCGTTTTTCTCCAGATCAAGAAATGTTTCCTGAGGCAATGGAAGAAGGAGGCATTCATTTAAGTGCTGATTATATCAAAGATCGCATTAAAAGAACTTCATATTTAACTAAAAAACTATTATTTACATTAATTGATGAGAATGGTCAAAAGTTTGAGTATTATTCTGAGAATGGTATTGAAGATCTAGTTAATGATCAAACTAATATTCTAAAACCCAAGCAGATTTCAGAAGATGAAGAGGAGGTTTCTCCAACATTATTTGAAAAGAATATTTATTTTAATGCAAAAGACGAAGTTTCCTCAGTTGAAATTTGTTTTAACTATGTAAATAAATATTATCAAAACAATATTTTATCTTTTGCTAATAATATTTATACTGAATTAGGTGGAACACATGTTAAGGGTTTTGAAATGGCTCTTAAGAAAGTTCTTATTGATTATGCTGTAAAACATAATGATTTAAAGCAAGTATTCGCTACAGAAGATGTTATAGAGGGAATTAACTTGGTTATATCTTTTGCTACACAAGAGCCAAAGTTTAGTGATCAAACTAAGAAAAAGCTATCAACGGGTTTAGGTCAAAAACTAACTTATGCAGCCGCTAAAGAATTCTTAGAAAAATTCTTAGATAAAAATCCCCAAATTGCTTCACAATGGGTAGAAAGAGTTATTTCTGCTCAAAGAATGAGGGAAAAGTTTGAGAAAGAACAAAGCAAAGTTCGTAAAGAGCAAAGTATGGGGGGCTTAGGCAGTCCAGTTAAATTAGCAGATTGTCAAAGCAGAAAGCCAGAAGAGTGTGAGTTGTTCTTGGTTGAGGGAGATTCAGCCGGAGGTTCAGCTAAACAAGCTAGAGATAGAAGAACACAAGCAATTCTTCCATTAAAAGGTAAGATTTTGAACATTTCAAAAATCACTAATAATAGAAAAATGTTAGAAAGTGATGAGATAAAGAGTTTAATTGGAGCTTTAAAGTGTGGTTTTGGTGAAGAATTTAATTATGAAAAATTAAGGTACCATAAAATTGTGATTATGACTGATGCTGATGTGGATGGTTCTCACATTGCTACATTATTCTTGAATTTCTTTTTAAATGAAATGCCTGAATTAGTGAAAAATGGACATATCTATTTAGCTATGCCTCCATTATATGTTGCTAAGAAAAAGGATGAATACACCTACTATGCAGATAAAGAAAAGCTTGAATCTGCCTTCCCAAATGGAGTTCCGTCCAACATAAGTATCCAGCGATTTAAAGGTCTTGGAGAAATGGACCCAAAGCAGTTAGATGTTACAACTATGAATCCAAAGAGTAGAAACTTAATGCAGGTTAAGTTTGATCCTGAAAAACATGATGAAATTTATAGAATTTTTGAAGAATTAATGGGTGTTGAAGTTGATAAACGTAAAGACTTTATCATGACCAATGCTAAACTTGCCGACTTAGATATTTAATAAAGGAATAGAATATGAAAAAAGAAGAAATTGATACAAGTGTTTTACATTTTGGAAATATTGAAGAGATTGCTAAGCAAAAATACTTAGATTATGCTATGTCCGTTATTACATCACGTGCTTTACCTGATGTGCGTGATGGATTAAAGCCTGTGCAGCGTCGTATCCTATACTCTATGCATGTGTTAGGTTCAAGCCATAAGGGGGCATATAAAAAATCAGCACGTATTGTCGGTGATGTTATCGGTAAGTATCACCCACATGGTGACTCATCTGTTTATGAGGCAATGGTTAGGACAGCACAACCATTTAGTATGAGAATGCTTTTGGTTGATGGACAAGGAAACTTTGGTTCTGTTGATGGAGATAGTGCTGCCGCTATGCGTTACACAGAGGCAAGATTCCATAAGTTTTCAGAATCAATGTTTAATGATATAAATTTGAATACAGTTGATATGCAACCAAACTATGATGGTAGCGAACAAGAGCCAACTGTTCTTCCTTTAGCCTTTCCTAATTTGTTGATCAATGGTGTTCAGGGTATTGCAGTTGGTATGGCATCTAACATTCCTCCTCATAATCCAATTGAAATTATGAATGCTGTTAAATATATGGTAACTTGTAAGCAAGAAGGGACAGATCCTTCAATTGAGCAATTAGTTTCTTTGGTTCCTGCCCCAGATTTCCCAACAAAAGGTTTAGTACATGGCACTTCAAGTATGTATGATGCTTGGACTATTGGTAGGGGAAAGATGAAACTTAGGGCAAAATGGACTGAGGAAATCATTGATGGAAGAACTGTAATTGTTGTAAATGAATTACCTTATCAAGTTAACAAAGAAAAACTTAAGAAGAAAATTTCTGAGCTAGCTATGCCAATTTCAGATAAAGATCATCCTAACTTTGGAAAGCCAGAAGTTGAAGGTATTTATGAGGTTGTAGATGAGTCAGATAAAACTGGTAATCGTCTTTGTATTTATTTGAAGCATGGTTATGAACCTGAAATTATTTTTAATAGATTAATTCAGCTAACTGAATTAGAAACATCTATTAACTATAATGCTACAGTTATTGTGAATGGTGAACCAAAACTTTTAGGAATGAAAGATATTCTTGATGAGTTCATTGAACATAGAAATCAAGTTATTATCAGAAGAACACAAACTTTGTATGATAAAAACTTAGCTCGTGAAAAGATTTTAGAAGGTTTAATGAAAGCTGTTCATCCAGATAATTTAGATAAGGTTATTGCTTTGATTCGTGCTTCTAAAGAGGTTAGAGAAGCTAGAGAGCAATTAATTGCTATGCTTGAAATTGATGAAATTCAAGCTAATGCTATATTAGAATTAAACCTTAAGCGTTTAACTGGTTTAGAGATTGAATCAATGAAATCTGAGTTGGAAGAAAAAAGGCTTCAAAATATTGAGTTCAGAGAAATCTTGGCAAATCAACAAAAACGATACGAAATGATTCAAAAAGATAGCGATGACCAAATTGAAGCATTTATGACTACAAAAGAAGATTTTGATAAATATTGGACTAACTTACCATATTCAAAAAGATTGACTGAAAGTAATGCTGTGATGCTTGAAACAAATCTTGGCTCTTTAGTTAAAGAAGAAGATTGTGTAATTATGTATACAAATGAAGGTTACATTAGAAGATGTCCTGTTGAGGAGTTTAAAGAACAAAATCGTGGAACTCAAGGCAATAGAAAATTTGATCTTCAGAAAAATGATTTCATTGTGAACACAATTGATTCATTCTCTCATGATTCATTAATGTTTATTACAGAAAGAGGTCAAGCATTTACCATATTCGCTTATGAGGTTGGAACAAACTTAAATGGTGTTCACATTAACAACTTATTACCTCATAAGAAAGAAGAAGATAAGATTGCTAAAATTTTATCTGTAAACTTTGAAGAAACTGGAGATTTAACATTAGTTACTGAATCTGGAATGGTTAAAAGAGGTAAGATTCAAGATTATATAAAGTCTTCTGTATTTAAGGCTGGTATTAAAATTATGAGAATTGCTGAAGATGATAAAATATTTGATGCTCACATCACTACACCAAAGAACGACTTAATGTTCTTCAAAGCTGACAACTCTGTTTCTAGAACAGATATTGAAAACTTTAGCATTAAAAAAGGAAGAGTAACTTCTGGACTCAGAGGAACTAAATTAACAGACAAATTAATTGGAGTTATTTCTGTTGATAAAGACGATGAAAACGGAATTGTAGCAACTGTTACTGAAACTGGATTGGTTAAGCTTTCATATGTTAATGAGTATCGCCAAACTTCTAGAAACTCTAAGGGTGTGAAGGCATTTAAGGAAAATGATAGAAGTGGTCAACTAGTTAAAGCTTCTTATGTAAATGATCTAACTGATGACATTGTGATTGTTACTAAAAAAGGAATTGTGAATAGAATTAACCTTTCTAATTTTAGAGTCTCAAGTAGAATAACAACTGGTGTTAAACTGATTGATTTGGGCAAGTCTGACGAAATTGTTTCTGTCTTTATTGTTAAGGGCAGTGGCGAAGATTCAGAAATTATTTAAAGAAGTCACAAAAAATTAAAGCCCCAAATTGGGGCTTTTTTTATGATTGTAGAAATTAAGAAATAATGATATCTCTCTTTTTCTGTAAGTGTTGTCCAGCGTCAACAGTAATAGTTTGTCCGTTAACTGAGGGCATCATCATTAAAAATGCTGTTGACTGTGCAATATCTTCTAAATTCACACCATAACCATAAGGTAAACTTTGTTGAGCATTATTAAACTCTTCTTGTGTTTGTTCACCACTTGGTAAAGTTAATCCTGGAGATATGCCATTGACCCTAATTTTTGGAGCACCGGTCATTGCTAAAAATTTAATATTTGCCGCCAAATTTATTTTGCTAATTGTATAGGAATAGTGATCAACATTTAAATCTTCAACTTTTGAGTCAATAAAAGATATAAAGCTTGCTGGAGAAGCAAGTTGCGTATTTTGATGATATTGACAAAAGCTAGTACAAGCTTCTACAAAAGAGTCGCAATTAATAACTTGATGCTCTCTTAAGTTTTTGATTGTAGTTGTTTCAATAGTATCGTGTTTAAAAATTGAAGCACAATGGATAAATCCAGCAACATCAACATTTTTTAGATTGTCCCAAAAATCCCAATCAATACTAGAAGTTAAAAAGTCTTTTTGTATAATAGCGATACTAGAAGGGTTTAAAGCCTTTAGTGTTTGGAGTTCTTTGCTAACATCTGGGGATTTAACAACTGCAATGACATCATAATCTAAAGAAGTGAAATATCCGGTTAAAAATAATCCAATTCTACGATTTGCACCAGTAATAACAACAGTTTTTCTCATAATAGTCATAATTAGTTAAAAGTTTTATTAATAAATTGCTCTCGTGTTAAAGTTGCTGCTACACCAACATATTCAGTATTTGCGATAACTTCAGGTTTTAAGATTTCAACTGAAACTTCGTAAATTCTTTGATCAGAATTAAAGCAGAACTGTAAAACTTCTTGTAAAAGTGTTTCTACTAAATCAACATGGGGTCTGTCTGCCCAAGTGTGAACAAAAGTGCATACTTTAGAGTAATCCAAACATTGATTAATATCGGTAGGGTTGAAAGATGGTGTGCCTTTTGCTTCCACATTAACAATGACTGTTTGTTTTTTCTGGTATTCAAAATCGCAAATCCCCACAAACATTTCAATTTTAATGCCTTTTGCTAAAAATTTAAACATAATAATCCTTTTCTAAGTTTGTAAAATTATATTATTTTTATATAAATTTAGCAATATTTTTTGACAATTTTCCTTTATATATTTATAATTAAAATGTTTTAAAGGAGGAAAAAATGAAACATTTAAAAATACAAACTAACAAATTCAATGCAGAACAGTTCGGCAGGGGTTCTCTTTGACACAAAAAAGAATACTAAAAGATTAATTAAAATTAATCCATTATCTGGTGGGCTAGAATCAAAAGACTTCTGCTCCATGATTCTTAAAATATTAGAAAAATATTTTAATAGAAAAAAAATAAATTATAAAATCATACAAAACACAGATTTTAATATTGAAATTGAATTTGATTCAGAAAAAAATATCTTTAAGAATTTCTTTGGCATATTCAAGTTAGTAAGAATATCACCTTTTGGTAAAAATGATAAAACTCACACATCTTTTTGTAAGGTTTCATTAAGTAAAGTTTCTGAGAAATCACAAATTTACATTGTGGATTCAGACTTAAGATGGGATTTCTTTAAATCAACGGGTCCTGGTGGACAGCATAAAAATAAAACCTTAACTGCTGTTAGGCTAGTTCATATTCCTACAGGTTTGGTTGTTACTAGTGGTAATGAAAGATCTCAATTAGAGAATAAAAAAATTGCTTTAGAACAACTAAAGATTGAATTAGATAAAAAAGAAGACAAAGAAATTGGAGAAGCTCAAAAAGATAAGTGGCAAAACTCAATAGCTCCTAAAGATGCTAATATATCTTTTTATTTCAATCATAACTTTGTGGTAAATGAAATAACTGGTAAAAAATCACACCAATTAAAAAAAATATTAAATGGTGAATTAGAAGATTTAATTGATTAAAAATATGGGGCAGTCTTGCCCTATATTATTTTTTTAGTTAACCTTGTGTTAATATAGAAATGGAATAAATAAATGAATAATACAGAAATAATTTTACTGATAAGTTTTCTGGTGTGCTTAAATGCTTTCTTTTCTGTTGCTGAGTTTTCAATAGCAACATCTAGAAAAACAAAACTACAGCAATTATCTACTTTAGGAGATAAGAGGGCAGACTTGGTTTTAGAGCTAAGAGATAATCCAAGTAGTTTCATTACAGTTATACAAATTGGTTTAAATGTAATAGCTATACTTTCAGGTATTTTTGGAGAACAAAGTTTTACACCAATTATTGCTAAAGCATTAGAAAATTATACAGAAAATATAACATTGATAAATACAATATCTTTGGTTATGAGTGTTTTTTTTATAACTACTATTTTCATTATATTTGGTGAGCTTATACCTAAAAAAATGGCTTTTTCAAATCCTGAAAAAATTGCATGTTTAACCATAAAGCCGTTAATGTTAACATCTAGAGTGCTTAAACCCTTTGTATGGTTATTGTCTTATTTGGCTGATTTTGTATTAAGAATCTTAGGTGTAACAATAAAAAAAGAAGATAAAATAACTTTTGATGAGGTATCTGCTGTTATCAATGAAGGTGCTCAAGATGGAATTTTAGAAAAGAATGAACATAAAATAATAGAAAATGTTTTTTCATTAACAGATAGAACAATAATTTCAGCAATGACACTTAAGAATGATATTGTGTATTTAGATATAAATTATTCACAAGAAGAAATAGAGGGTAAATTATTAACACATCCGCACTCAAGATTTGTTGTTTGTGATTCTAAATTGGACAATATTATTGGATATATAGAGTCTAGAGATATTTTAAAAACAATATTGGCAAAAAAACAAATGGTATTTAATAGGGATATATTAAAAGAACAGGGTTTAAAGAGTATTTTAACATTACCAGATTCCATTTCTCTTTTGGAAGTTTTAGATAGATTTAGAGAGACAAGACAAGATATAGCTTGTGTTTTCAATGAGTTTGGCATGTTGGTTGGATTAATTACTTTAAATGATGTATTAGCAACACTAATGGGTAATGTGGTTTCAACGATAGAAGATGTTAACTTAATTGTAAAAAGAGATGAAAATTCTTGGTTAATTGATGGAACTGCTTCTATTGAAGAGGTTAAAAAACTATTTGATTGGGAAGAATTAGAGAACGAATCTAACTACCAAACAATTAATGGTTTTTTAATGTACAAAATGAAATGTATTCCTAAAAAAGCTCAAAAAATTGAAATAAATGGTGTTATTTTTGAAATAGTTGATGTAGATGGCTACAGAATTGATGAGGTAATGGCAACAAAGAAATAATTATGAATATAGAAAATTTAACAAGAGAACAAATTGATAAAATATTTGGATTAGTAATGGATTCAAAAGCACAAGATGAGTTAATGAGAAATTGTGGTGAAGATTATTGGATGTTAGGTTTTGTTCTTGATTCTGAACTATTAAATAAATTAGAAAAATATTCAGATAAATTATTTTTAGAAGAAAAGCTAACAAAAAAAGAACTAGAACAAAAAATTAATAAACTATAATTGTTGATAATTTTTTTTAATAAGGTAAAATAATAAGATATATTTAAAGGATTGATATGAAAAGACAGATTGTATTTGATACTGAAACAACTGGTTTAAAACCCGAAGATGGACATAGAATAGTTGAAATAGGTGCTGTAGAGTTAATTGATGGAAAAAGAACAGGTAAAACTTATTACACACTATTAAATCCTGAGCGCCATATTCCAGAAGAAGTTGTAAAAGTTCACCAAATTGACGATGCTAAAGTTAGAAATGCTCCATTATTTAAAGAAGTGGCAGAAGAGTTTTTAGCATTCATTAAAGATTCTGAATTGTTGATACATAATGCTGATTTTGATATTAAGTTTGTAAATAGTGAATTAGACAGAATTAATAAAGGAAAAATTTGGGATTATGTTAAAAATGCTGTATGTACTTTGAAGTTGTCAAAAAGACTTTTTGAAGAAGAAAGAAGTCATTCATTAGATGCTATGTGTAAAAGATTCAATATTGACTTGTCACAGCGTGAAGAGCAAGGGCACGGAGCATTGTTAGACTGCCAATTGTTGGCTGACTGTTATATTGAAATTAACAACAGACATTCAGCAGAAGATATTGAGGCAGATTTAGAGCAAACAAATTGGGTAAGGCCAGAAATAAAAAGATTTAGTGGATTAAAGCTTAAAAAAGCTGTTCTTTCAAAAAAAGAAGAGTTAGAACACGAGTCATTTTTAAGTAAGTTGGCAGAAAAAGAAAACGTAACACCAGTTTTTAATAAGTCGTCTGGATCTAGACCTACAATATAATAAAACCGCCAAATGGCGGTTTTATTTTAGGTTAATGTATCAGGAATAAAGCTTATTGGTTTTTTATCTGAATCAGTAAGAATTTTACTTCCATCTGTAATCATAATTTCTTCTTCAATAATTGGATTTATTAATTCATGATTGTGATTGTAATGATTACCATTCATTATGTTTTCAATTTGCCAATCATCTAAAGTTTCAACTTCCATTAAAGCATTAGTCATTGCTTCAACTTTATCTCTGTTATCTAATAAGATGTTTTTGGCACGTTGATATTGCTCTTCAATAATGGTTCTAACTTCTGAATCAACTTTCATTAAGGTATCTGGAGAAAGACCAGCAGTATTAATGCCACTGTTGCCTAAAAAGTTAGATTGTCTGTCGCCATAAGCGACTGGTCCTAAAGAACTCATGCCCCATTCCATAACCATAGCTCTAGCAGTTGCTGTGGCTACAGAGATATCATTGCTTGCTCCATTAGTCATAGTGTCGCAGAAAATCTCTTCAGCTAATCTGCCACCCATTAGAATTGCTATCCTATCTAGTAAGTATTGCTTTTTATGAGAAAATCTATCCTTTTCTGGTAATTGCATTGTTACCCCCAATGCTCTGCCTCTAGGAATAATAGTAACTTTATAGACAGGATCAGAGTCCTTTATCATTTTGGCAACTATAGCATGTCCTGACTCGTGATAGGCAGTATCTCTTTTATCTTCTTCTGACATTGCTAATGTTGGTCTTTCAACCCCCATCATGATTTTGTCTTTTGCTTTTTCAAGGTCTATTTGTTCAACAAATTTTGAAGCCCTTCTAGCAGCAAAAATAGCAGCTTCATTAACTAGGTTAGCCAATTCAGCACCAGAAAAACCAGGTGTTCCTCTAGCAATTTTGTGTAAATTTACATTTCTAGAAAGTGGAACTTCTTTACTGTGGATTTTTAATATACCTTCTCTTCCATTAATATCGGGGAGGGCAACTATGATTTGACGATCAATTCTACCTGGACGTAACAATGCAGGGTCAAGAATTTCAGGTCTATTTGTTGCTCCAACCAAAATAATACCTTTATTAGTTTCCATTCCATCTAATTCAACTAAGATTTGATTAAGTGTCTGTTCTTTCTCATCATGGCCACCCCCACCAAAGTTAGAACTACCTCGTTTGCCTCCAATAGCATCTATTTCATCAATAAATAAAACACAAGGAGCAACTTTCTTAGCTTCCTCAAACATGTCACGAACACGTGAGGCACCTACACCAACAAACATTTCAATGAAATCAGAACCTGACATTGCGAAAAATGGAACGCCACTTTCTTTTGCTAATGCTTTTGCTAAAAGAGTTTTACCGGTTCCAGCTGGACCAGTTAATAATACTCCCCTAGGTGTTTTTCCACCTAATTTAGAGAATTTTTCTGGATTTTTTAAGAAATCAATAAACTCTTGTATTTCTTGTTTGGCTTCATCACAACCAACAACATCTTTAAAGGTTACATTAATTTTTTGAGGGTCTATAAGCTGTGCTTTGCTCTTACTAAAACTAAATAAGCCTTTACTGCCACCACCAGTGGTTTTTTTCATAATCCAAATCATCACAGCAATAAAAAGTAATGTGGGACCCCAAGAGAAGAAAAATGTTAAGAACCAACCTTGTCCAGGTTCTTGTTTAGTGATTATTTCTGTTTGGGAGTCTACTAGTTTAGAAACTAGAGTCCCATCATGAGGGGCATTAAAAGAGTAAGTTTTTCCTTCTTTAGGTTTTACAATAATTTCTCTTGGACCATTATTTTTTTCAACAATAGTAACTTGAGATATTTTATTCTCTTTTACTTCTTGAAGAAAAGATGTGTAATTCTTTTCAGCAAAGTTATTATTATTTTTGGTTTGATTTGAATTTACAAAGTTAACCACGATAGCTATAAAAAGAACTAATAACACAATTTTTAAAATATTTTGTTTATTTTCCAAAAGATACTCCTTATCAAATTTTCACAATTATAGTATTTAAATGATTATTTTTCAAGTTATTTGGGGGCAGTAATTAACTTAACAAGGAAAAAACTTGAAATTTATATTTTTTCTGTTTTTATTATTAATAACAAACCTTTAAAAAGAGAGAGTTTATGATCTTAAAAAAGAAAAACAAGGGTTTCACTTTAATAGAACTAATATTAGTTATGGGGTTAAGTACAACCGCATTATTGTCTTATTTAAAATATGAAAGTGCTAAATCAGACCAAAGAAGAGCACAAATTGTAGGTGAACAATTTAAAGATGTAGGCGATGCATTGACTACATACTTATCAAAAGAGTCAGCAGCTTTATTAGCAAATATTCCTGCGAATACCACAACAACGCTTAATATGCAATTATTAAGAAATATAAACAGTAACGGAACAACTGGTGCGGGAAATTGCTATCCTACAGTGCCTACAGTATTATGTGGAAGACCTTATTTGCCATCAACATTTAATAATACCAATGCTTTTGGTAGTAACTATGTTTTACAAGTAAGAAATGAAAGTGCTGGTTTAACTGGATTAGTTCTTTCAAGTGCTCCTGTTTGTAAAGAAAGAAGTTTGGCTTGTGGAGCTTTAAACCCAGTTAGACTAGACTTGGCTGGTTATGCTGTTCGCTCAATGGGGGCAAATGGAGGTTTGGTTGCTGCGGGTGCTGGAACAGTTACAGGATATAATGCTGGTTGGTCAGAGAATAATACTAGATTCGGTGGAATAAATGCTACTGGACAAATTGCTTTCAGATCTGGTTCATCTTTAATTTCATCTGTAACTTTCGATAATATGTATTTAAAGTTAGATGGAACAAATACCATGAAGGGTAATGTGAACATGGGTAATTGGGACATTAATAATGCTACCAATATTACCTATAATGGTTGGTTAAGTGGATTTGGTGTTTTGGCTAACACATTAAATACTGGAACTATTAATAATTCAGGAAGCATAAACACAACTAATTTGTTTGCTTCAAATGTGGTTGAAGGTAGAAATTATGTATACTCTGGAACAGGAGTTGTTAGTCCATACACAGGTTGGGGTAATGGAGCCGGTGATGTAACTGCTCAAAGATATGTTGTAGGTAGTCAAGCTGTTATTTCTAATAACGTGATCAGAGCGCAATCAGAAATCAGATCAGAAACAAGAGTTGTTGCGATGAATGATATGAGCACTAGAGATATCTATTTAGGTTCTTCTAATACTGGTGGTCCAGTGCAAGGAAATTCAGGTCGTATAATACCTAACGTTTGGTTAAGTGACTTATTACCAAGATATTCATCTCGTGGTATCAGATATTCAAACATTGCCGCAAACAATTTCGTAAACATTCCTAGACCAGATTGTGGTCCTGTTGGTGTTCCTAAAATTGAGATTATACCTCAAAACCACTTAACATTAGGATATGTAAACGGAAGCACTAATGCTACTATATCATTATTGGATGCTGGTGTTGTAGGTTCAACTAGGGTTGCTTATGTAGCTTGGGGTTCAACATTCGCTCAAAACTATCCTAACCCAATTTCAGTAACTGCTAGTTTAAACTCAGTAACTGCTAACTGGTTAAGAGCTGCAACTGTTGGTCCAAATTGGCAAGTTTGGTATCAAACATTAAACGGTGCCTCGGCTCCAATGGGTGTGTTGACACATGTATACTGTGACTTCCAATTCTAAAATATGGATTTAAAAGGAAAAATAGGCTTCGGCCTATTTTTTTATTGCTTTTATATTTATTTGTGTGATATAATTGACAATATTTTACAGGAGTTTAATGCAATGAAAAGTGCCCAAGAGAAGTTTCAAGAATTACAAAAAAAGAGTCAATCAATAATTCAAAATGCTGTTCAAATTAATACTAAAATTGAAACAGCAAGAGAGAATTATGAAAAATTAGCAGTTCTAGCTAAAGAAAAATATGGGACTGAAGATCTAGAAGAACTTAAAAGCCTATTAACTTCTTGGGAAGAAGATAATATGAAAAAAATTACTGCTTATGAAGAAGAAATCGCTAAACTAGAAAAAGAAGTTCAAGAAAAAAATACTAAAATTAAAGAACTACAACAAGAAGCTCAAAACTCTTAAAGGAAATCTATGTCTAAGTTAGATATAAAACAAGTAGAAGAATGTGTAAATTTAACCAATATGTTGTTAGGTAAGAAGAGTGCTTTACTTGAAGAATTAGAGTCTATAGTAGCAAATGTTGAAAAAGCAAAAAAGTGGTTAGCAAAGCAGCCAGACTACCTGAAGTTTTTACAGCATTTACAGGTTGCTATTCATCAAAAAAATATAGGTGCTTTTAGTGAATTACTAACATATTTTGTGAAAGATGTATTAAAAAAAGATAAAGACATTATTTTTGAATTATATACTTATCACAACTTGCCTGCTCTAAGAATTGAAGCATTAAATGATGGTCAAAGAGAAAACATCTATGAAGGTAATGGTGGTTCTATTGCCAATATCGTATCAACAGGATTAAGATTAATTGCTTTGTCTAGATTGCCTCATAGAAAGTTTATTGTATTGGATGAACCAGATTGTTGGTTAAAGCCAGATCATGTTCCTTTCTTTGCTAAAATTATTGGAGAAATTTCTGAAAAATTAAAAATACAAACCATAATCATTTCACATCATGATTGGAACTATTTTAAAGATTATGGAAGAGTTATTAGATTAGAATCAGATGGAAAAAATCTAGAAGCAAATATTGTTCATGATACCCCTGTTGATGTAGAAGATCCTGACATCATTAAAAAGGTTAGGTTAAGACAGTTTATGTCTCATCAAGATACAGAGTTTGAGCTACATCCTTATTTAACTTGTTTGATAGGTGAAAATGATATAGGTAAGAGTGTGCTAGCAACAGCTTTAAAGTCAGTATCATATAATGACTCTCATGATAGTTATATCAAGCATTTTTGTGATGAGGCACAAGTTTTAATTGAATTGAATAAGAACAGACAAATCTTATGGCAAAGATTTAAAACTACAAATCAAGAAAATCCACAAAAAGTTAAATATTCATTATTTGAAAATAATGCTTTAATTGCGAGTGAATTTAATTCAAGTTTAACTCCTGGATTTATTGCTAAAGAGTTGAATATTTCAACAACAGAAGATATTGATGTTCATATTGGTAATCAAAAACAACCTGTGTTTTTATTGTCAAACGATACAAAACCTCAAGATAAGGCAAAAATATTATCTTTAGGTAAAGAGTCTATTATTTTACAAAAAATGATGGAAAATATTAAAAATAAAACTCGTCAGAACAAACAAATAGTAAAAGATGGAGAAATAAAATTTAATATTCTCAATAAACAACTAGAAAATTTAGGAAATATTGAATCATTAACATTAAGTGCTAAAAAACTAAAGGAAAATACATTAGAGGTTATTAATCAAGGGTCTTTAATTGCAAAATTACAAGAAGATGTATTAGGTTTAGTTAATTTAGAAACTATTGGAGTTATTGAAGAAATTAATTATTCAAAAATTCTGAATCAAGAATCCCCAAAGGACACTTTAGAATTAGCTGGAATTATTTCAAACATCTATAGAGAAAAATATATTAAAGATATTGTAGATATTACAACAGATATTTCAGATGTTGATTTAGTTGAAACTAAGGAAATTGCTACACTTATAAAAAGAATTTCTTTATTGAAGTCAGCAAGTAATTTAGATACTGTGCCTACTGATAAAATTATTGAGCCAAGGTTAAAAGATGAAAGAGACTTTAATAATCTTCGTGAACTTATAGACAATATAGAAAATCAAAATTTACTAATTGAAGATTTAAGTGCTAAAAAGGAAAATCTAGAAAGTTGGGAAATTAAAATAAACAAAGAAATTGAAGATTTCATGAAAGAAAATAATCATATTTGCCCAACTTGTCATCAACAAATAACAAAAGAACATTTAATTGGAGAAAAGCATGAATAAAATTAAAGGCTACAATGGCATTTTGTTTGTAGGAGACCCTCACCTATGGAGCAAGAAGCCTGGCAAAAGATTGGATGAAGATTTTACAGCTGTTGTGTTAGACAAAATATCTCAATCAGTAGATTTGGCAATAAAAGAAAACTTATATTTAATTATGTTAGGAGACTTGTTTCATGTTGATGATGAAAATGATATTGAAATGCTTACTAAACTAATAAGGATACTTAAAAGGTTAAAAGATCCTTGTGCTAGTGTAGAGGGAAATCATGAAAAAAGTCAGATTAATTTAAGTGATGATGTTGCTATGAGCTTGCTAAGAGAGGCTGGAGTAATACATACATTAGAAAAAAATGGTTTTCATATACATATGAATATAGATAATAGGGATGTTTTAATTGGTTCAACTCCATATGGTTCAAAAATACCTGAAGATGTTAAAGTGCCAGCTAAAATTGAAAATCCTTTTGTAATTTGGTTAACACATGAAAATTTAGATTTTGGAGAAAGTTATCCAGGTGTGATACCTATAAAAGAAATAAAGGGTGTATCAATGTTAGTTAATGGACATATACATAAAACTAAAAAATCTAAACTATATGGAGAAATGATGGCACATAACCCTGGTAATATAACTAGGCTTAGTACTGACTGTGCGGATCATGTTCCTTCTGTATGGAAGTGGATTCCTTCTAAAGAAAAAGATTTGGAACAGATACCTTTAAATTTTAATAAACAAATATTTAATTTAATTGGAAAACAAATTGAAGTTGAGGTTTCTCCAACATTAATTAAAGATGAAATTACAGCAGATCAAACAAGTAAATTTGTTCAAAAAATGGAACAGCAACTTTTAGAAGAGCAAGATAAAACAGATGATGGAGAGTATATAAAACAGAGTATTAAAGCTTTGGCACTCGCTATGCAAGTAGATGAAGAGTTTACAAAGGATATATTAGATATAACCGAAGAGACTCTAAAAGAAAGTTTTGAATAAATAAAAAAGACCCAGTAGGGTCTTTTTTATTATCTTCCATGCATTTTATTTTTTCTCTCTAATGCTTCTTGGCAATGAACACACCTAATTCTACCCATATCCAATCTTAATTGTGGTATTTCTTCACCACAATCAAGGCAACTTTCCCCATCAAAGTCTGGATGTGTTTCTTTAGCTACTTTTGCTTTATGTGCTTCTAATGCTTGTGCTATAAATCCCATTTCCAAGGCGGACGCTATATCTGCCTCATCGTACACTTCATGTTCAAAGTCTAAATCTATACGATTTAAATCATAATCATTATTGGATTGATTTTGTATAGGAGGTAAGGATGATTTTTCATCTTTTTCTACACCAACAGGTTCTTTCTTGCTTTTAGTAGGTGTTTTTTTCTTTGCTGTGTTTGATTCGTCTTTTGGTGTTACAATTTTAGATTTGGCTGTAGTTTTTGGTTGTTTTTTAACATTTTGGTTTATTTCTGTTTTTTGATTGGTTTCAGAAGACTTATCCTTCTTATTGGTAACAACTTTATCTTGAGTTGTTTTGTTTTTTAATACTTTAGTAGAAATATTTTTAGTTGATACTTCTTTTTTTTCTTTTTTTGTCATATAATGCCTTTGTTATTTATCAAATTGTCTAGAAATGTATTAGATTTTTCATAAAAGTCAAATATTTTTTATTTTTAGAACTAAATCTCTAATTTATTTTTGTTTTTAGATTGACTTTAATAGAAAACTGGCGCACAATATTGCATTGCAACAAAACTTAATCTTATTAATTGAAAGGAAAAATTATGAACATGTTGATGAACGAAAATTTTATGAAGAGCTTTTTTGAAAACCAGGTAATGAAAAACATTACTTCAGGTCAATATATTTTTGGAGACCAAGCTCAAAAGGCTGTAAAAATGGGTGAGGAATACACTCAAAAAGCTATGAAAACTTTTGCTGAACAAATGGAGGCATTAATGTCTCAAAAGGGTCAGTTTGAAGAAGTTGCTAAGATTACAGAAGAAAACCACAAAAAAATGCAATCTATGATTGAAACAATGGTGAAAACTAATTTTGATCAGAAGTTTGTAGAAGAGCAAGCTAAACAATTTGAAACAAATTTTGGCAATGCTTACAAAGCTACTGTTGAGCAAATTGAAAAAAACAACCAATTCATTACAGATAAGGTTGTTGGAAAATCATTTGAAAACTCAATGGGAATGTTCCAAAGTATGAATGAAAATTTCTTGAAATATACTCAAGAGCAATTTAACTTCTTTGTAGCAATACAAAAAGAAATTATGAATGGCTTGAAAGATAAAGAATCAATTAAAGAAATCCCAAATAAAGTGGTTAAGATTTCTCAAGAAATTATGGAACATAATACTAAAACAGTTAATGAAAACGTTAAGAGTGCTGTTGAGGCTAGTAACAAAGTAATGGCTGAAGGTATGAAGACAGTTATTGAAGTTGGTAATAAAGCTACACAAGCTGTAAGCCCAAATAAATCAAAGAAGTAATTTGATTAATGATAAAAGCCCCAATTTGGGGCTTTTATTATTTCTATTAAGAAAATAGAGATTTGTATTTTTTAAAGCTAGACAAGACCTTCTTAGAGTATTTTCTTGTTGAATCGTTTAAGCTTCCGTTATATCTCTGTAAAGCTTCCTCAATGTTTCCATTAGACATAGAAACATATTCATGAAGAACTTTTACACCAACTTTGATGTTACCCCTTACAGACCATAAATCTAAATTCTCTTTTTCAATAACAGTAATTTTATTTTGATGGTATTGAGGCATAACTTGAGAAAGACCTATAGCACCAACATGAGACTTTGCAAATTGGTCAAAAGAAGATTCGACCTCTATAACAGATAAAAACAACAATGGATCAATGTTTAATTTTTCTGTTTCGTTATAAAGGGTGTACAATATTTCTTTAGTATATGGACTATTTAGTTTATACTCTTTTGCAAGATGTTTAACTAAAATATCAATTTTCCTTGCTTTTTCTTTTTTATAGATATAATTTTTTACGTCGCCGTAGTTAAAATCATAAAAAGTTAAAACTTTATTTGGTTTTAGTATAGGCACTTCAAATTTGCTTGTTTGAGCTAATGCTTGATGGCTCAGAGTAAACATTCCTAAAAAAACCAAGAAAAAGCTAGAATATTTTTTTAATATATTCATTACTTTCCTCCTTGTATATATTATTAGTATTATTTTTTTTACAAAAATATCTATTAAAGATAATGTTTTTTTAGTAATAAGTCAAATAATTATTAATTTCTTTTCCTAGGTTCAATGTTTATAATTTCATTGATTCCTAAAATTTGTAACAAAACCAAAATCATTTCATTTGGGTTTTTAATAGAAATGCTTTTATTTCCATTGGATGTGCTTGTAATTTCTTGAGTATGATAACTTAAAATTCCAGCAGTGCTAAAGTCTATTCTTTTAACTTTCGAAAAATCTAAAGTTATATTATTTTTTAGTTGAATGTTTTCATCTATATGTTTTAATACGTTCTGTATGTTATTGGTATTTAATTCTGCTTCTTCAATTAAAAAAGAATCATTATCTACTTCTACTGTGTTCTCTATCGTGGCATTTGCTATCTTTTCCCAATCTGGTGGAGATATTTCAAACTTATCAGCATACTTTATAGAGAATGTTTCAAATTCTTCAAAACTATTTTTCCATTGCAAAAATTCTAAGTTTGCTAACCAAACTATTTGAGGGTTATTTAAATATGACTTATTCAAATCAATAATAATATCTGAATCTTTAATAAAATCGTGTATAAATCTGAGTATACCATTATCACCCATCAAAACCGTTGGAATATTTGCTTTTCTTAGGTTTTGAAGTAGTTCAATAAATTTTTCTAAGACATGATAATCATTTTGCTCAAATTTACATTGGCTTATGTTAATTCTACAAAAATGATTTTTACGAGCAGCTCTAAAAAAGTTCTTAAATTCCTCTTCGTAGTTGTCGTCAAATATTTTAGGAAAAATAACCATATTTTTATCCATTCCTAAATCTTGTTGAGATTTATTGACTGTTTCAAACCAAGAGGGCGGTGATGTACCAAAATATTGAGCAAAAGCAATAGCTGTTTTATCAAATTCTTCCCTATTATCAAACATTTGGTGTAGATCCATTAACATATACCAAATTCTTTTATCAACATTTCCCTGCTTTTCTCTAAAATGATTTTTTATTGTATCTAAAGTTAAAAACTGGTCCCCTTCAGAAAAAATTGTGGCTATTTCTTCTGTTTTTGGATTAAAGGTTAATTCTTCAAGTTTATTTAAGATAATGTTTTGTTTTTGAACAACTGGATTTTTATTAATATTCATCTGTTGCATTGGCTTTGTTTTTGTGACACCACCAATAGTTTGCCCCATCATATTTGAATTATTTAAACCATCTTTTTTATCTACTGTGGATGATTTAGAAAATATTTTTTTAATGCTAGAAAACATTAATTTGCTCCGATTTTTGTTATCTTTTAAACTAAAAGAAAAAATCTTAAAAAGCAAGTTGCCTTACAGTAGTCCAAGCCTCAATTTAACTTCATCACTCATGTTATCAACAGTCCAAGCTGGCTCAAATGTTATTTCAACCTCTACTATTAAGTTTGGAAATTTAAATTCTAAATCTTCTTTAACTTTATCTGGTATATATTGTGCTTCAGGACAATTAACTGATGTTAAAGTCATAATAATTTTTATTTTCTCTAAATCGACATGGATTTCATAAATAAGTCCAATATCGTAGATGCTAAAATCTATTTCTGGATCAAAAATAGATTTCAAAACATCCTTTACATCTTCTATATAGATTTGAGGGTTAGTGTTATTAATTACTAGTTCCATATTTATTTTTTCTTTAATAAACTTTCAGCAGTTCTCCAACCTAGTAAAACACATTTTACACGAAGTGGAAATTTCTTAATCCCTTCAAATATTTTTAGTTTTTCAATGTTAGTATCGTTTTCTTTGGTTATAAAATCAACAAATTCATTGATGGTTTCTGTTGCTTTTTCGATTTCTTTTCCTTTTATTAAGTCAGTAAATATGGATGTTGAAGCAATACATAAAGCACAACCTTGCCCCTTAAACTTAACATTTTTAATGTGATCATTCTCTAGGCTCATATATAAATCTATCTCGTCACCACATGAAGGATTTTTTCCTTTGGCATACAAAGAATTTTCAATGGTTCCAAAATTCCTAGGTTTTTTTGAATGCTCCAAAACCATAGTCTGATAAAGTTCATCTAATTCGCTATTATCCATTTATAATTTCCTTATTTAAAATAATTCTGAACATCTTTGAGTGTGTTTATAAAATAATCAATATCATTTTCATCATTATATATTCCAATTGATGCTCTTACGCTGGAGTTTAAGTTTAGATGTTGATGAAGTGGGTAAGCACAGTGTTTACCTACTCTAACAGCAATATTTTTGTTAGATAAAAAAGTTCCAACATCATGAGGGTGAATATTTGGAATATTAAAAGAACATATGTGAGTTTTAGAAAAACTAGATGATAAAACAATAGGCTTGATATTTATTTGTTCCAATTCTATGTATAGCTTTCTTGTTATCTCTTTTGATTTTTTTAGTAAATTATCCCATTGATTATTGGCTAACCAATCTAAGACCTTACTGAAAGCATATGTGTTAGCAACATTAGGAGTTCCCGCTTCAAATCTATTAACACCATCTGTTAGTTCATAACCATCTAAAGTAACATCTTCTATAATACCACCACCTAATTTTAAGGGGTCAGATTTTAAAAATTTTGGATTCATAAATAAAAACCCTAACCCCATAGGACCATAAAGCTTATGTGCAGAAAAAGCGAAAAAATCACAATCAATTTCATTTAAATTAATCAATAAACTGGTCACAGACTGAGAACCATCTATAACCGATATCGCATTTACTTCTTTGGCAAAATTAATCCAAGGTTGAATGGGTATTATTTCTCCAGTAACATTTGAAACATGTGTCAAAGCAATAACTGATATGTTTTCTTTAATATGTCTTAAGTGTTCAGATGGGTTCTCAAAATTGTCTAAATCTTTAATCCAATATATTTCTAAATTTAATTTTTTAGCCAAAGACTGCCAAATAAGAATATTCGCATGATGCTCAAAGAAGGGGATAACAATATATTTCTTTTTATTAAAATTAGTTGATATATGTGCAGCAATATTTAATGATTCAGTGCTACCTGAGGTTACTAGTAATTCATATTTTGATGCATTAAAAAAGTTTTTTATGTTAATTTTACTTTCTTGATATTTATTTTCAGATATTTCAGCTAATTTATAGATTCCTCTTCCAACATTACTATTGTAGTTATAATAATAATCGCTTAATGCTTCAACCAAAATATTAGGCTTTTGTGTCGTAGAAGCATTATCTAGAAAAACAAGCCCTTGATGATTTTTTAAAATTGGGAATTGCTCTTTAATTGTATTCATTTTGTGTTTCCCTCATAATAAGAGATGAGACTATCAACCAATAAATCGTTTTGAATCATATTGAAATATTTGCTTTTACCTAAAATTCTCTTTGATTCTTCTGTATTAATTCCTCTTTGATTTAAATAAAATAAGTGTTCTGGATTAAATCCTCCAATATTATTTCCATGAGAGGCTAGCACATTTTTATTTTTAATAACTAAATTAGGTTTAGAATTTGTAACCGCATTAGGTTCCAATACAAGATGAGAAAGCAACTGATATGTTTCACAATTATCAGCATTTTTGGGAATAACAGAATTAACTTGTGTTGATACTTTTCCGTGATTCAAACTTACATAATTTATTTTACTTTTTGATTTTTTTGAATGAACTACTTCAATGCTATCATCTTGAAGCTGTCCTTTAGTATTTTCTGTAAAGCTATTATGAATAAGTTCTGAATCTTCTTCTAAATTATAAGTAATTTTATTCTTGTGTTTTTTTAACTGTGGTTTAGTAATAAATAAAGATTTAAAAATACCTTTAGAGTTAATATTTATAGTATTATAAAAAATATTTATTAATTCATAATTTGTAAAATAATAAAAATTATTTTCTCCATCAGACTTAATGTTAATAGATGTTGGAGAATTTGTTTTTGCTATATCTTCAATAATTAAATTATTTTTACCTTTTAAAAACAAGTCTAAATTCAAAGATAAAGAAGAAGATTTGATAATGTAAATATTTTGATTATTTACTTGATTTTTAAAGTCTTCAACTTCTGAAAATACAATATTATTGTTTTCTAATATAACAAATTTAAAATTAGAAAAATGTTTTTTTCTCTTTAAGTAGAGTTCTTTTAAGTCTAGTTCAAATAAATTATTTAAATTTTCCTTTAATAAGTTGTTATCTAAATAATGATCTGGATTAAAAATATCACTCATTTTATTCTCCAAATCCTTCGTTTTCAACAACAGAAACTAAATCAATGTTGCCAGTTTTACTTATCTTACCTTCTCTCATAACATACACCTTTTTAACTTCTAAAAGTTTAGCAAAATTTGGATAGTGTGTAATAATTAAAAAGGTCGCATTATTGGCTTTAGAATATTCATTAATAAATGTGGCTATATCTTTCATAGCTTCAATATCAAGACCTGAATCAATTTCATCTAAGATGATGAATCCTGGATTTAACAAAGATATCTGTAACATTTCATTGCGTTTTTTTTCACCACCAGAGTAGCCATAATTTAAAGAGTTTCTAACGTAATCTTTTGGGTTAAAGTTAAATTTAGAAGCTTTCTCTTTAAGAAGTGTCAAGAAATCAAATTCATCTAATTCTTCTTTGTTATTTTTTAATTGACGGATATTAATAGCCTCTTTCATTAATGCCGCATGAGATAATCCTTCAATTACACTTGGATATTGTGGTGCCAAATAAACTCCCATTAAGCTTCTATCCTGAATTTCTTGCTCTAAGATATTTGTATTTTTATACAAAACTTCTCCAGAAAGAACCTCACAATCTGGGTGTCCAGCAATAGTATAACTTAAGGTTGTTTTTCCACAACCATTAGGACCCATTAAAATATTAATTCCTGGTTCTAAATTAAGATTTAATCCCTTAATAATCTCTTTTTGTCCTTTTTGAACAGTTAAATTGTGAATTTTCATATTGTTTTCCATTATCCAAGGCTTCCTTCTAGGTTGATTTCTAATAATTTCTGAGCTTCTACAGCAAACTCAGCGGGTAGTTTTTGAAATATAGACTTACAAAAACCATTTACTAATAAGTTCTTTGCTTGCTCTTCAGAAACACCTCTTTGCTGTAAATAAAAAAGATGTTCATCAGATATTTTACTTGTGGTTGCTTCATGTTCAAGAGTGCTAGAATTGTTAAATGTTTCAATATATGGATGAGTATTTACAATAGCATCTCCAAAAATCAAAGAGTCACATTGTGTAAAGTTTCTAACTCCTGTTGCATTTTTACCTACTCTAACTAATCCACGATATGTTCCAATTGATTGTCCAGCTGAAATAGACTTTGATACAATTGTTGATTTAGTGTTTTTTCCTAAATGTATCATTTTAGTTCCTGTATCTGCTTGTTGAAAGTTATTAGTTAGGGCTACAGAATAAAATTCACCGACACTATTATCACCTCTCAAAATAACTGAAGGATACTTCCATGTTATAGCGCTACCAGTTTCTACTTGAGTCCAAGATACATGCGAGTTTTTACCTCTGCAATCTGCTCTTTTAGTAACAAAGTTATAAACGCCACCCTTACCATCTTTGTCTCCTGGATACCAATTTTGAACAGTTGCATATTTAACAGAGGCATTGTCTAAAACAATAATTTCAACAACTGCTGCATGTAATTGATTTTCATCTCTTTTTACCGCAGAACAACCTTCTAAGTAAGACACTGATGCACCTTCCTCAGCTATTATTAATGTTCTTTCAAATTGTCCAATATTTGCTTGATTAATTCTAAAGTATGTACTCAAATCCATAGGGCATTTAACATTTTTAGGGATATAACAAAAACTTCCGTCACTAAAAACAGCACTATTTAAAGCAGAAAAGTAGTTGTCTTTATAAGAAACAACAGTGCCTAAATATTTTTTAACTAACTCAGGATGATTATGAACAGCTTCAGTAAAAGAACAGAAAATGATTCCTAATTTTTCTAACTTATCTTTAAAAGTAGTTCCTACAGATTGAGAATCTAAAACAGCATCAACTGCAATATTGCCAGCTAAAACTTGTTGCTCATTCAATGGGACACCTAATTTTTCAAAATAAGCCTTTAATTCTGGATCTATTTCACCATTATTAGATTTTATCTTCTTTGGTGTGCTGTAGTAATAAATATTTTGATAGTCAATCTCAGGGTATGAAACATTAGCCCATTTAGGTTCTTGCATTGTTTTCCAATGTCTAAGAGCTTCTAGTCTCCAATTCAATAACCACTCTGGTTCTTCTTTTTTAGAAGAAATAAGTTTTACTATGTCTTCATTGACTCCAATAGGTATAGTCTCATTTTCTATGTCCATAGAAAAACCTAGCTCATACTCTTGGGAATTTATTTTTTCTTCTATTAATTTATTTTCCATATTTTTAACTCATACCAATTTAGTATGATTTTAATAACTAGAAAAAATAAGTCAAGTTTTAAGAGATTAAATCACTTATAAATTTATTTTTTAATAAATCATATATTTGATTATCTATTAATTTCATTCTATTTGTTATTTTGCAACTACCAGCTAAAGCGCAAAGGTTATTTTTAGAGTCTACACAATCAGTAAGACCATCGTAAAGACCTTCAATACTTGATATTACATCTAAAATAGAAATTTGATTTAATGGCTTTAAAATATAAAAACCGCCATTTTTACCTTCTTTGGAAGCACATATATTACTACTTATCAAAAGTCTCATAACTTTATTAATAGTAGCTAAAGGAACTTTAGTTTTTAGATTTAATTGTTTAGAAGATAGGACAACATCTTGCTTCAATTCACAAAGCAACAAAATTCCATAATCAGTTAACTTGGTGATACGCAAAATATTGTCCTTTTCATTTTTAGGCTGTTTGTTCTTGCCTACTTCTCATGATTATATTTTTTGCTCTTTCAATGTCAATGTTTGGAAGATAATCTTGTAAATCATAAGTAGATAGGTCAGCAACATCTTCAAGAGTATGAACTTTTTCATTTAATAAAGTTTCTACTTCATCAGATTCAAAACCTAAAGAATATAGTATTTTAATACCTTCGGCTTGCTTATTCTTTTCTGCATCTTTAATGGTTTCCTCAGCATTTTCTTTTAAAGCGGCAATTGTCTCAGAATCAAGTTCTGCAAAATCAAGGTCAGCTTCTGGAATATAAGCAATTTCTTCTAATGAAAGATATCCACATTCAACAACATATTCAGCTAATTCAGCATCACAGTTCAAGCCAAAAGCAAAATATTGTTTTAATGCTTCTTGCTCTTGAACTTGTCTAGTTTCCCATTCGTTTTCAGAATAAACCTTGATCTCCCAGCCAATAAGTCTGCTAATCATTTCAATATTCTTTCCTCCACGACCAATTGCTAAAGCCAAACCAGACTCTTCTACAGCAATTTCCATTTTTTTAGCATCTTCATCCATAACAATTTTAGTTACATTAACTGGAGAGATAGCGCTAATTAATAGTTGAGCAGGGTCATCGCTAAAACCAATGATATCAATAAATTCACCGTTTAATTCTTGCTGAATATTTTTAACATGAACACCTCTAGCTCCAATACAAGTTCTGACAGCATCAATCTTGCCGTTAGATTTTGATGGAGCAACAATAACCTTAGATCTAAAACCAGGATTACGAGCAATAGCAGCAATCAAAACTTCACCATTTTCAACATAAGAGATTTCTTCTTTAAATAGTTCTAAAAGAAAATCTTCAGAAGCACGATCACCCACATAGTGACCATTTTGCTCTTTTAGTGTAAAGCGAATTTTGTCTCCGTTTTTATAGGTTTCTCTCATTGGAATATTTCTTTTGTAAATAATAATATCTACACCATTTGTATCAACCAAAAAGAAATCTTTTTTGTTCCCCTTAATTGTTCCTGAATGCAAATTAATAGGCTTATTCAATAGGTGATGAATATAGTTATCACGAGAATGATTTTTAATTTTTTGTAAAGCAACTTGTTTTACAATATTAAATTGTTGACGTGTAAGGGCAAAATCAAACTTTTCCCAAACATAACCGTCAATAACCTCTTCGTTATCAATTTCATTTTTGAGCATTTGCCCTTCAATATTTTCAATACTGTCAACCAATTCAAATAGTCTCCAAGCAGACATGTCTCCCGTTTTTTCGTCTATTTCGACTTGAACGAGTGCCCCCTCAGGAAATTTTTTCCTAAGTGCTACCTCAACACTTTCTGACAAAATATCAAGGACTTCTTGTTTAGATAGTCCTTTTTCTTTGGCAACAGCTTCAGCTATTAGTATAAGTTCACGAGAGTTTTCCATATTTAATTCCTTTATAGTAATAAAAAAGCCTTTTGCTAGTGCGAAAGGCTCGTTTTGTAATATTATGTATCAAAACAAATTATTTGTCAATATTAACCTAGTTTTGTTTTTTTAACAACAACAGTAGGGAGGTTCTTTACTGTTGTCTTGTTTTTAAAGCTAGGTTTTCTCTTTTGAGAAATAGGCTTATCACCTTGCTTTGGGGGGGATTTTTTAAATATCCAGCCTTCAGCAAATGCATCTTCTAACATTGTTTCTTTGTTAATATTTGGTTGCTTTAAGTTGTCCAATAGCTTAACTAAAATTTTCTTTTCAGCTTCAGATGTGATAATCCTAGGTTTATTGAAAAAGTAAACATCTAAAGCTTGAGGGAAAATATCAGATTTTTGCAAATAAAATAGATTGCTTAAAGCTACACTTGGAGGTGCTACTCCCTCTTTAATTGCTTGAAGCGCAGCTTTAACAGCAATGTTTAGTCCAAATGGTTTCTTGTTCATATTTCCCACCTTTTTAAAATAGAGTTTTATTATATTACTTTTTTTAAAAATTAACAATATTTTTTCAGCTATCTTTGCCTTTCTTGACATGTAAGTGATTATAATTTAATTAATTTTGAGCAATTATAATAGATAAAAATAAAAAAAGGGAACCTAAATGTTTGATAAAATATCAAATTTTTTAAATAAAAAGAAAAGTATTATCGGTTTAGATATAGGTAATAGCTACATCAAGATATTAGAGGTTAGTGGTGAAAATTTAGATAATTTAGAACTAACTGCTTATGCTATGGTTCCAGTTCCTAGAGAGTTGATTTCTGAAAATGGAGAATTTAAAGAGGAAGAATTAGGTAAGATATCAGAATTAATTAATAAATGTTGGCAAAAGGCTGGTTGTGAAACTAAAAGTGTAGCCACTTGTATAAACTCAAACAATGTAATATCTAAATATATATATATTCCTAAGTTATCCAATCAAGAAGAGCTACAACTTATGGTTGAAAATGAGTTTTCAAAGATAATACCAGAAGAAATTAGTTTAAATGATTTGTCTATTGACTATATATATACGGGGGAGCAAGAATCAGAAGATTTCTCTGAAGTGCTGGTGGTAGCTTCAAAAAAAGAAAAAGTGGAGTTTTTACAGGCTTTGATTGAGGGTGCAGGATTGAGCTTAGAAATCCTAGATGTTGAAGGTTATGTAATAGAAAATTTATTGAAACTCATGAAAGGTTTGAGTTTTTATGAGGGAACATATATTTTTGCTGATTGTTCTGCTTCTATGCTAAGAATGTATGCTTATGTGGATGGACAGTTAATTGCTTCAAAAGATTCTCAGCTTGGTGGACATAGCTTAACCATTGATTTAATGAATAATCTTGGCATAACATTTGAAGAAGCTGAAAAACTTAAGCAAGAAAGAAGTGAAGATGAAACATTTTTACAAATAGAAAGCAGTTTTTTATTAAATTATAAATTAGAATTTTTCACATTATTGGCTTATTTTAGTTCAGCACATTCTCTCATAAAAATAGATGATATTATTTTAAGTGGTGGTGTGGCGGGACATCCAAATTTTGAAAAAATGATTATAGATGGTCTCTTAGAAGAAGAGGGTCTGATGGTTTTAAATGAGCCGTATATAGCAAAGCCTTTAGAAAATGCCACAAAATCAATTTCAAATATTCAAAAATTCAATAAAGATGAGCAAAATTTATTCCTAGCTACATCTTTGGCAGTTAGACAATATTTAAGAGATTATTAAAAATGAAAAATGGATTTATTACAATTAATTTGATGCCCTATAGGGAGAAGCAGAAATCTCAAGCAATTAAGAGGTTTGGTATCCTAATGGGAGCTTTTGCTCTTGGTGGATTAATATTAACTGGAATAGGTCATGGTGTTATGTCTTTCAGATTAGAGGAGCAACAAAATAGAAATAATTTTATTGCTACTGAAAATAAAAAGTTAGATGAAACAATAAAATCAATTGCTAAACTTAAAGAAGAAATAAAATTAACTTTGGCAAAAAGAAAAGTGGTTGAACAATTACAAGCAAATAGATCTGACGCTATTAACATAGTAAACACTGTTGCTAATAAAATCCCAGAAGATACATTTTTAAATAGTGTTAAAAAGGAAAACGATAATGTAATTATAGTAGGTCAAACATATTCAAACAATAAAGTTTCTCACTATATGGTAGGGTTAGATGAATCAAATGTGTTTAAAGAGCCAGTCTTAAAAGAAATAAAAGCGAAAAGTGTAGATAATACGGCTATTAAGAATAGAAATAGAGCAAAAGAAATTAAAATAAGTGAGTTCTCTTTGGTTTTAAAAATAGAAAGACCTGAGGAAGAGGTTTCTAGTAATAATAGTCCTAAAAAGGTGAACCAATGAACACTATATTAGAAAAAGTAAGTTTAATAAAAGAAGATTTTAAAAATTTAAATCCAAGAGAATATTATACTTGGCCACTTTCAGTGCAAATTTTAATAGGAGTATTCACTTTAATTTTAGTATTTATTATTGGTATTATTGTAGATATTAAGCCATTAAGTTCTGATTTAGATAGCTATCAGAAAAAAGAAGAGACATTAAAAAAAGAGTTTATTGAAAAGAAGCGACAAGCAGTTAATTTGGATTTATATAAAGAACAATTAGAAATTGTTACAAAAGACTCAGATAATTTATTAAAACAATTACCTGATAAGTCTCAAATGGAGAAGTTACTGATAGATATCAATCAGGCGGCAATTCTAAGAGGTTTGAGCGTAGAATTATTTAAACCTAATCAAGAAAAAATAAAAGAATTTTATGCTGAATTGCCTATAGATATTAAACTAATAGGAAGTTTTGAAGCTGTCGGTAAATTCACTGCTGATCTATCTCAGTTATCTAGGGTTGTTATTTTCAATAATATGGAAATAAATTTGGATAAGAATAATCAAGTTGCTTTAATAGCCCAGATTAAAACATTCAGATATTTAGACCAAGAAGAATTAGAAGAGCAAGCTAGAAAGTTGGCAGAAGAAAAGAAAAAAGCAAAAAAGGGTAAGGGCAAGCCACAAAAAGAAGATAAAAATGCTAAAAAGGAGACTAAAGAATGAATAGACTAATTTTAGTTTTACTTTTTCCAATGTTGACAGTAGGCTGTTCTTTTGGTGAACATGCTGATTTAAAAGATTGGATGGGAAAGCAAGAAAAAGAACTTAAAGGTAAAATAGAAAAATTACCACAAGTAAAAGTTTTTGAGCCTACACAGTTTACGGCAAACTCTGATCCTTTTTCAAGAATAGGGAAAGTATCAACATTAGATATATTTAAAAATAAATATGCCCCAGATTTAAATAGGCAAAAAGAAGAACTAGAACAATTTGATTTATCAACTTTAAGGATGGTTGGTAGTGTCAAAAAAGATAATATTATACATGCAATGATAAAAGATAATAATAAAAACTTATATTATGTAAAAAAGGGCAATTATATGGGGTTGAACTACGGAAAAATTGTTTCTTTAAATGAGGGAGAAATAATTTTAGAAGAAAGATTCAAAGATTATGATAAATGGGAAAAAAGAGAAACAAAAATATTTTTGTTTGAAGGTGTTGATAAAAAATAAGGAAAAAATATGAAAAATAAAAATCTAAAATTAGGATTAATTTCTTCTTCAAGTTTAATATTTTTAGCTGGTTGTGCTAGCACTGCTGGTGAAGTTATAAAAGAAAAACAGACAGAAGATTCTAATGTTGTTCCTAAAGCTAAAATGCTAGATCAGAAGTTAAGAAGTGTGATAAATTTTGATTTAGCAAACGAGAGTGTAAGTGGCTTTAATGTGATTGCTAGTCCTGAAAATAATGAAATAATAATATCTTCAGAATCAATTAAAAAAGATTTTTCTTTACCCAATATTGCTAAAAATGATCCACTGATTGATAAGGTTTATTTTAGAGAAATAGATGGTAAATTAAAAATTATAGTTAAAACAAATCAAAATGTAGCTTTTGATTATAAAATTAGCAAAGAATATTTAACTATATTAATTGAAGAATCTACAGAATTTAAAAATTTACAAACAGGTGAAATTTTTAAATTAAAAATTAACACAAAAGATGTGAATAGTTCTTGGGTTAAAATAGACAAACAAAATAAAGAATCATCCTCATTTTTAGAGTTGGAGAAGATTAATATTAAAAAAGAAAGCAACACTGACAACAGAATAACTTTAGATTTTAGTAAAAACTTAAATGAGCCAATATTCAAAAAGGAAAAAAATAATTTATTGGTAACTTTCAAAAACTTAGATGCTGATGAAAAATTAATTAATAAAATCAATGCTATATCAGTTAATTCAATCATTAAAAATATGAAAGTATCAAAAAGTAATGGAGATTTATTTTTAAATATAAATATTGATGGCAATTGGGATTATAGTTCATTCAATTTGGGTAAAAGATTTGTTATAGATGTAAAAGAAAATGAGAATGGCGCAGAAAATTTAAAATATTCTGGTAAAAAACTTTCAATGAGTTTTCAAGATATGGAAGTAAGAGCAATTTTACAAGTAATAGCAGACTTTACTGGTTTAAACTTAATAAGTAGCGATGCTGTAACGGGAACAATGAGTATTAGGTTAAGAGAAGTTCCTTGGGATCAAGCTTTAGATATTATATTGGAATCTAAAGGTCTACAGAAAGTTAAAGATGGCAATGTCATTTGGATTGCTACAAGAGAAGAAGTGGAAAGAAATAATGCAACAAAAATTTCTTTATTAAATCAAAACCTAGAATTAGAACCACTAAAATTAGAGTTTTTCCAAGTTAATTACTATAAAGCTGAAGATTTGAAAGCTGTCTTAGAGGCGAACAGTAAGAGTGGGGGGGGTCAAAATGGTTCCATAGGTATCAACATACTATCTAAAAGAGGAAGTGTTGGTGTTGATGCTAGGAATAATATTTTATTTATTCAAGACACTGAAGAAAGACTAAAAGAAATAAAGAAAATAATTAAAAAATTAGATATAGCAAATAAACAAGTTCTTGTAGAGGCTAAAATTGTTATTGCCGATAAAAAGTTTGGACAAGATATTGGAGCAAAGTTTGGTATAAACTATACGAAAACAAATGGTAATGGGCAGTTCAATACAAAAGGAGCTGCTAATGCTTCTGGATTGCTTTCTAATTTGGCTGCTGGAGCCGTAAATGGAGCAAACCCTGGCGCAATTGGAATTACCTTGTTGAACACAGCTACACAAAATTTAATCAACTTGGAGTTGTCTGCTATAGAAGATAACAATAGAGGAAAAATAATATCTAACCCAAGGTTATTAACGGCAGATAATAAAAAAGCTACTATAGAACAAGGTTCTGAAATACCATATACTGCTACTTCAGGAACAAATGGGGGAACAACAGTAGAATTTAAAAAAGCTTCGTTAAAATTAGATGTGACTCCACAAATAGCACCAAATGGAAAAGTTGTTTTAGATTTAAAAATATCCAAAGATAGTATTGGACAATTAGTTCCTGTTGCTGGTGGAGGGACAATTCCATCAATAGATACAAAAAGAATTGAAACAGCAGTAACTGTAAATAATGGACAGACAGTTGTTTTAGGTGGTGTTTATGAAATTCAAAATCAAGAAGATATTCAAAAAATACCTTTGCTAGCAGATATTCCAATGTTAGGAAACTTGTTCCAAAGAAACATTAAAAATGAAACAAAAGGTGAGTTGATGGTGTTTATAACTCCGTATATTGTTGATAATCAAGATTTGGATACTGAAGAGAAAAAGGAATCAAATCAAATAACTATAGAGAAATAAAAAAAGCCCTTTTGGGCTTTTTTGTTATTTGGTTAAAATTATTTTTTATTAGCTTTACGAATTCTATCGTTAGGACTAATAATGTCAGTTAGTCGTATTCCAAACTTATCATTTACAACCACGACTTCACCTTGAGCAATTAAAAATCCATTAACCATAATATCTAAAGGTTCTCCAGCCAATGAATCCAATTCAACAACAGATCCAGGATTTAATTGCATTAAATTTTTAATTGGAATGTGTGTTTTACCTAATTCTACTGTTAAATTAATTGGCAAATCCATTACTAAATTCAAATCAGAGTCTTCCTCTGTTTGTTGAGGTGGAGTATTGAAATCTTGAAATGCGTTGTTTGTTTCTTTAGTTGAAACAACCTGTTCATTATTATCTATATTATTTTGTTCATCACTCATTTCTTTTTGTCTCCTTTATTCTGATCTAATTTTTTATCTATCTTTATAGCATATCTACCATTGTTTTTGCCGTAATAGCAAGAAAAGACAGGAAGACCATCTATGGTAGCAGTAACAGTCGGCTCAACTATTAAAGGAAAGAAGTCTCCTTTTTTCATTTGAGTTAGCTGTTTTAAAGTGGCTTGCATTTTCCCAAGTTCAACATTTAATTCAACTTGGGCATCTTTAATCTGACTTTTGATGCTGTTTTCCCATCTATTGTCAGAGTGTGAACTTTCGCCTTGAACAGATGAATATAGAGTGTCTTTAATTGGCTCTAATGTAGCATATGGTATTGTGATATAAATCAATCCTGAAGTATCTGCGAAATCAATTTTTAAACAAGTAGAAATAACAACTTCATTGGGGGCAGTAATATTAACAAATTGTGGTTGCATTTCTGATCGTTGATATTCAAATTCTAATGGAAAAATGCCTGACCAAGCTTTTTTAAACTCTTCAGCTATAACCTCTAAAAGTTTTTTAATAACTCTCATTTCTGTATTAGAAAAATCTCTACCTTCAATTCTAGTATGAAATTTGCCACTACCGCCAAAAAGTGTATCTATCATGGAAAATATTAATTTTGGTTCACATGTAATCAAACCAGAACCTCTTAATGGCTTAAATGTCACAATATTTAAGTTTGTGGGAACGACAAGTTCAGATAAAAAAGTACTAAATTTTTGAACTTTAGTATCCAATACAGCAACATCAGGAGTCTTTCTTGTAAAGTTAAAAAGACCCATTCGTAGATTTCTAATAAATCTCTCATTAATGATTTCTAAAGTAGGCATTCTAGCACGAACAATTCTTTCTTGTTCGGCTAAATTATATTTACTGATACCATTATCTTCTGTAGTTGTCTCAAGTTTTGTTTCTTGAGGTTCCCCAGTAATGCCCTTTAGTAAATTATCAACTTCTTCTTGAGATAATACTTCTTCTTGACTCATAAACCACCATATTTTCTTGTTTTTTTATAATTGAAATGAGTATAGATAAATAAATAAATAAAATCAATACTTGGTTTGACATTGGGTGTATTACTTGTATAATTTTTTTAAAAGATAACTAATTATGGAAAATTTTAATTTACAACACTTTTCTTTAACGAATAAAAAGCCAAACGATTATATTAGTAAAATAAATGTTGAATTTACGAATCAAGATATTCAACCTTTTAGCATAGAAAGTGGATTTTTTATTTTTACTCTTATGCCATCATTGAGATGCAGTTTAAATTGCCCTCATTGTTACTTAACAAAAGAGCAAAGAAGAAACAGTGAAATAATGTCATTGGAAAATTTAAAAATAACAGCAGAAAAAGTTGATGAATATTACTCAAAGAAAAATATTAAAAATAAAGTTATAGTATTTTATTGGTATGGTGGTGAACCTACAGAAATGGGTATGGATTATTTCTTAACAGCGACCAATACTCTCAATAGTATTTTTACAAAAGAAAAAGGTTATTTTACCAAACATACAGTGTTAACTTCATTATTAACAATAGATACAAACATTTGGTTCCCATTCTTCCAGAAATATGGTGAGGGACACTTTCAAACATCTTTTGATGGATTAATGCGTGGTAAAAATTACGTTAAAAAATGGGAAGAAAAAATAAAACAAGCCAAAGATTTTGGATTAGAAGTTGGAACAATCTCTGTAGTGAATCATGAATTATTGAAAGACGGTGCGACAAAAGTAATGGAATACCTTTCTGATTTAAAAGTCAAAGAAATTTCATTTTTACCCTTTATGTGGAATGAACAAAACGATGGTAAAGCATATAATAAGTATGCTCCAACAATGAATGCTTGGAGTGATTTTATGATTGAGGCATCTGAATTTTATTTTAGTCAGAAAAAGAAAGGTGTTTTTGTGCCAGAAATTGGTCAATTAAGTTTTATTTTACACCAATCAAAACAACCATCTATGGCAAATATAGCAGGTCAAACATTATTTTTATTGCCTAACGGAGATTTTGTTTTGCCTGATTATAAAAATGGTTATCAAGAGTACATGAGATATTTTGGTAATATATTAAAAGAAGACTTTGCTCATGTATTACAGAGCAAAGAAAGAAGATCTTACTTAAGAAAACAATTGTTAAGAGACCAAAACTCAGAATGTCTTGATTGTGATCATGCCAATAAATGTGTTATGGAATTTTGGAAAAAGAATAGAGAAAATGACGATTGTTTTGGTGGTAAAAAATATGTTGATTGGCTCTTGAAATATGCTCAAGAAAATGGTTTATTAAAAGAAGACAACAAAACAGTGACATATTAATTGTATGAGCAAGAAAAGAAAAATAACAAAAGAAGAAATCAATGATATATTTACTTGTAAAGATATATCTAAAATGACTAATGCTATTATAAGTGAAGATATAGATATATCTTTGCTTGAAGATAAGCCAAAAACAGATATATTGCTAGAGGTAATGATTAGAAAAAATAAAACTTTATTTAATGCTATCCTCAACAAAGGATTTCCGAGTAAGGATAATAAATTCTTCTGCTATACACATAAAGCAGTCGCAACTGATGATCTTTATTTTGTAGAGAAAATATTTGAGCATTATGAAAAAAATAATATAGATATTTTTGAATTTGATAAACATAAAAATAATGCTTTACACATAGCTTTTGGTATGACGGTTAAAAATCAGAAAATTATTGATTATTTAACAAAAAAAGGAATATCTTTAACAGACAAGAATAAAGAAGGTTGTACACCTAAGGATTTAATTTAAAATGGATGATAGAGATTTAAGTTTATGGTTGGATTTTTTTAAGCAAAATAAAGCTGATTTAAGTTTATTCAAAATTTATCTGAAAGAAAAAGATTTATTCTTTTTAAATAATCAGTTAGATTTAGATTATGATGATGAAAATTATGGTATTGCTTATCCTGGAGGCTTTATAGAAAAAGATTTTCAAGAAATACTAAAAGATGAAAATAATGAAGATAGATATTATAATACTAGGCTAGCGATGGTTTTAGATTCTGATATTTCCATAGAAAAAATAAAAAACAGAATTGGTAAAGAAAAATTTACACAGGTAATAGAATATGTGTTGATTTTAGGAAAATATGAAGATTACAACATAGATTTTGTTTCAATACTAAAAAAAGCAATAAAAAAAAACTATATACCAAAAGAAAATTTTGGAGATATTGCCTTTTTAAGAGGTGTTGAGCTTGGAAATAGAGAATAATTATTTTGATTTTATAAAACTATGGTTTATAATGAATATAATTAATAGGGAAAATTATGTTTGAAAAAAGTTTTAATAAAATCAATGTAAATAATGAATTAAATGAAGCAGTTATTGCCGGTGATTGTGAGCGTATTAAAAAATTATTTGAAGCAGAAGATAAGCCGTATGTAGATCATGAAATAAATGGAGTTGCTGTCATACTATATGCTGCTCAACATAAAAATTGGGATATCGTTGAAGAGTTGTATAATCAAGAAGCAAATTTAGATGTAAAAGTTCCTTATTTAAATTGGTTTTTGATACATGAATGTATAAAAAATGCGCCTGAAAGAGTAACTAAAGCTGTTATTGAATATTGTGACATAAATGCTAAAACTAAAGATGGTAAAACACCTTTAATGGTTGCTATAAAAGAAGATAAAATAGAAATGGCAAACTACTTGACTGATTTAGGAACTTCAGATTTATCTTTGGTTGATAAAGAAGGTGAAAATGCAGGACACTATGCTGTTAAAACTAAAAATTATGATTTATTTTTTAAATTAATAGAAAAAAATATCCCTTTAACTCAAAAAAATAAAGAAGGTTTAACTTCTGTAGATTTAATAAGTGATGTTTCATTAAAAGAAAATTTACCCAAAATAATAGGACAATTTAAGAAAATAAAAGATAAAGAAATAACTCAAGAAACAACAACTGAATTAGTTGAAAAAGTAGATGAAGTTGTTGCTGTAGAAGAAAAGCCAAAATTAAAAGGTTTGTCTTCTATAAAAAGAAAATAAAAAGCCCATTTGGGCTTTTTATTACTTATGAAGATGATTTATATGTTGAGAATCTTTTTCTTTAGTTAAATTTATATGTAATTTTTTCATAAGTTGGTCAACGGCGTGATAAACATTGTCGGCTTTAACATCAACAGTTAAGTTTCTATGATTAAAATTAGCGCTGAACTTCACATGTTGTTGATGGGAACCATCTTTTCCAATTCTAAATTCCGCATGATGCATTTTATCTGGCTTTGGTAGATGATTAAATTTTTGTGTAATATAATCTCTAATAGGCTCTGATACTTCAATATGTTCGCCAATAATTTTTAAGTCCATATATCCTCCTTATTGTTGGTAAAAGTATACTATCAAATAACTTAATTGTTGGCAATATATTTTTTTTAATATAAATACTAGAAATTTAGATTAGATGTGGTAAAATATATATAATAAAATTTTATTTAAGGATTGTTATGAGCGAAATTAGAAAAACTCCAGTTAAAATCGGCGGTAAAAATGGTATAATTGTACACGATAAATTATGTTCAGATGGACCGGTAGATCCTAAAACAGGTGAACCATTGATTGATCCTAAAACAGGTGAACCATATGCTGGACCTAATGACGATATGGCAGAACTAATGCATGACTATTTAGTTTTCTTACGTGGAAATACAATGATTGATAAGGGAAATAGCAGTGCTCCAAGATTTGGTGTTTTATCTCTAATCTCTATGCATACCCCAATTTTCGTGTATGACCATCCAAGATTTAAAAAGGTTGCGAACACTGCATTTACTGATGGTATCCACGTGTTCGTTGATGCTGATTTTATGAGAAAATTAGTTACACAAGAACAAGACAGTGATGGTAGACAAAGTGGTGTTATTTTCTTATTGCTACACGAATTAATGCATAAATTATATTACCACGTTGATCGCTTGAAAAATTTCCCTCCAATAATTGCTAACATTGCTGAAGATATGGTTATTAATGGAAAACTTGTGAAAGGTTTTAAATTGGAACCAGTAAAACTATTGGCAGAAATTGGTCATGGAATGAAACCAGAAGAAGCAGATAAATATTACAAAATGGCTGAAGAAGTTGTTGCTGAAATGTTACTGCTACAAGAAAGACAAAAGAAAAAGCAACAACAGAAACAACAAGGTCAAGGTAATCAAAGTGGACAAGGGGGTTCAGGAAATTCTGACCCTTCTGATAGTCAAGATGGAGAAGGACAAGAAAATGGTTCTGGTCAACAAAATAAAGGAAAGCCAAAACAAGGTGGAGATAAAGATAAATCTGGTGGTTCAGAAAAGAATGATTCACAAGGTGGACAAGGAGATGAAGGTGATGATGAATATAGTCCAATTCACCATATAACTCCAGAAGAACTATTGGATATTATTGAAGAAGAAGGTTTGCAAGACACTGTAGGTAAGGCATTAAATCTTCCTAAAGCTGGTGATGTAGAAGCTATTGGCAAAAAGAAAGATCAAGCAAAACTTAATGATGTGGATGCTATTCAAACTGCCATATCTCAAGCTTCAAAAGCTAATGGACAATATCCTGGACAGCATATTGCTGAAGAAGCTGCTGAATTAGTGTCTGGTCTTGAGAAAGGTAAGATTGTTTGGAAATTGGGTATCAGAAAACATTTCTTAGGAGATGGTTTAAAACTAAAAGAAACTGATGATGAGGCAGCTATTCCTTGGTATTTAGATAAAAAAAGTATGGGTGTAGATCCTTTCTATATGGGGGCATTAATTCCACAGGCTCCAGACGAAGCAGTTTTATGTTTAGTAGACACTTCTGGTTCAACATCGGGTGGAAACATGAGAAAAGAATTTTTATCTGAAGCTTTAAGTTTAAAAAAAGGTGTGTCAAGCACTGGAGATACTGCTAGAGAAGTTATTCTTATGTCTGCTGATACTGTTTTGCGTGGAGAACCTATGGTAATTAATGAGCATAATGTTAATAAATTAATGAATGAGGGTGTTCCAATTTTTGGTAATGGAGGAACTGACTTTGCTCGTTGTTTGAACGAAGCTCTAAATTCTCCAATGATGAAGAAGAAAAAAGTGAAATCAGTTGTTTATTTTACTGACTGTTGCGATAGTCCCCCTAGAAGAGTAGATTTTGAAGATCATATAAATAAGGGTGTGAGAATAGTTTTTGTAACCACTCCAGGAATGTGGAATGAACAATGGAATAGAGATGTTGGAACCTTTGCGGAAGTGTATTGTATTGAAGAAGGAACTCAAGCAAATCTAGATAAAAAAGATGGGGATTATAATACTAATACAAGAAAAAATAGAATGTAATTTTTATTGAAAAAAAAATTATATATTTGTTTGCTTTGAGTAAAATAGACGTTATAATATATGTATAAGTTAAATTTTTAGAAGGAAAAAATTATGCGCCAAAGTATTGATGAATTATCAAAGAGTGTTAACCTACCAAATAAGTCCACCAAAAAGGTTATTGAGCTTTTAAAGCATGACATTTTATTGTCACTTTATAGAAAAAATCCAGAAGTTCCTGGTGATGAAGAAAAGACTGCTTTCAATTTGAGCGTTAATAAAAAAATTGAAGATGTTTGGCTTGAGCGTTATAGCAAAAAGTTTGATGCTAAAGTTCATGCTAAGAACAAGAATCTTTCCTTATTTTTAATGGGACCTCCAGGACAAGGAAAGACAGCATCATATATTGTTGCTGCCAAAGAAGTTTGTGCTGATTTGGGTTTGCGTTTTGTAGATCACGTAAGTGATGATTATGTTCCACAAAGAAATGACTTTGTTATGGTCGTTCAAGAATGTGCTGGTGAAAACTCAGCTATTACTTTCGGTGGTATTCCAAAAGCAGAAGAAATTGAAGATGCTAATGGAAAGAAAATTTCAGTATTGAAGAAAGCTGTAAACTATCGTTTCACTGTTTTTGATCACTGTGCTGGTGGTGTTCTTTTGTTTGACGATGCTGCTAACGCTGCTCAAGTTATTCAAAACGTTCTTCTTCCTGTTGCTCAGTTTGGTTCATTCCAAGGTATGAAGATTAATAATGCTTGTATTGGTTTTACAGGTAACTTAGGTTCTCTAGACGGAACATATACAACTGAATTATCATCTGCTTTAAGAACTCGTGTTATTCCTATGTTCGTAACAGATACAGTTAAAGATTTCGCAAATCGTGCTTATGAATACTACAATGATTCATTGGGTGATATGGGTATTATTAACTTCTTGTATCGTAATGAGAAAGAATTCTCTGTGTTGCCAGACCCAAGCGAAAAATCTGGTTTTGCTTGCCCACGTTCTTGGGATAACCTTATCCAATCTGTAAGATCTGTTGTTGAAAGAAACGGTGGTCGTGGTAAGGGTGAGAATGAATCTTTAGAAGAAATTCATAGTTTGGCTTACTCTATGGTGGGTCCTGAGATTGGACAAAAATTAGCTGGTTACTTTAACTCAATGATTCGTGGGGCTGATCCTTTGGCTCGTGAGTTTGTGTTGGAAAACAAGCCTGATATGGAAAAGCTATCTAAAAAATATTCTAACGGTGCAAGCCCTGAAGATATTTCCTTCGGTTATCAGTTTGCTACTGCTGCTGGTGACTATGCTGTAAACTTTATTTCTGAGAATGACAATCCTGATAAAGCATTAGAAGAAGGTATCAAGCGTTTTGGAACGGCAGTTCTTCAATTGAACGATTCAGAATTTAGCTTTTCATTAGAGCATTTGAAGAATAAATTATCTGCTTACATCACTGATTTTAGCCAGCCAACAAAAGATGGTCGTGAGTTGAAAAATGATATTCGCACAAGAATAGCAGTTGCTATTAACGATTTACCAGATTGCGGTCCAGGTAAGCGTGAAATCCTTATCAAGGTTATTACGGATTATGATAAGATGCAAAGTTCAGCTGCAATTGGCAAGCGTCCAGGTGGTCGTAGAGCAATGAGCTAAAAATCAAAACCCACATTTTGTGGGTTTTTTTATTTTATTGAAATATATTTATTTTTATGTTAAAATGTTTATTCCTAAAAGGATTAATATGAGTATAAATTTAGATAAAAAAGTAGCTGTTATTGTGGATGCTAATGCATTCGTTCATAGCTCCTTTCACGGTTATGAGGCAAAATTAGACATTAAGGGTGTTGACCAAAAAATTATTCATGGTCTTATGGATACATTGGTCGGATTGACTTACCAATTAGAAAGAATTGATGAAATTTTCATGATTTTTGATCCACCAGATGGTTCATTATTTAGAGAATCTCAATATCCCGCATATAAAAAAAATAGACCACCTACAGACCCAGACTTGCATCGTCAAAGAGAAAATGCAAAAATTATTTTCAAAGACAAAATAGGTTTACCTAGTATTCATTATTCTGGTTATGAGGCTGATGATATTATTGGGAGTATGGCTTATTTATTAAAAAATAAATATGATTCACAAGTTGTCATTGTTTCTCCAGATAAAGATATAGCACAACTAGTGGATGATGATATTTTCTTATTAAGAAAAAAGAAAGTTAATGAACAAAAGGTTTATAGCTTATTAAATAAAAAAATGGTTAAAGAAGAGTTTGGAGTTCATCCTCATCAAATACCTGATTGGTTAGCTCTAATGGGAGATACAGCAGATAACTTGCCTGGTATTTACAAGGTAGGAAAAGTTAATGCGGCTAATATAGTAAATAAATACCTTAGCATAGAGCATTTACTGTCCATTATTAATCATATTGAAGATGAAAAATTAAAAGAAAAAATCTTAGAAGCAAAAGATAGAGTTGTTTTAGTGAAAAGATTAGCTAAAATTGTAACTGATCTTCCTATAGAAGAGCATTTGAAAAAATCTCTAGAATACAGTAAAGAGGTTAGGGGCAGTGATAATTATGCTGATAATTTCATAAAAATGGAAAAGTTTTTTAAATGGAAACCGCACTACAAAGAACTATTCATTTAATATTTTAACCTTTTATCTTTTATATTGTTTTATTTCTTGACTGTGTTCTTTTTTTTAATATAAATTAAAGAAGCTTAAGAAATAGCCAAAACAAATATCATAATAAAAGGAGAAAAATATATGAAATCTGTTGTTAAAAATTACTCTAAAAAGGGTTTTACATTAATTGAATTAATGATTACAGTAGCCATCGTTGGTATTTTGGCTGCAATCGCTTTACCTGCATATCAAGACTATACAGTAAGAGCACAAGTTAGTGAAGCAACTAGCTTACTTGACGGAACAAAGACACCAATAGCTGAATACTATGCTGACAAGGGTGAGTTTCCTGCTGACAATGCTGCTGCTGGTTATGCTGGTGCTGTTGGTAAATATGTATCTGGTGTTGTAATTGCTGGTAATGCTGCTACTGATGTAGTTGTTACAGCTACATTCGGTACTGGTGCTAATGCCAACATTCAAAGTAAAACTCTTCAATTGAGTGGAACACCTGATGCTTCAGGAGTGCTAGTTTGGACTTGTGCTGCTGGTGCTACTGGCGGTGTTGATGCTAAATATTTACCATCAAGCTGCAAATAATAGTTAATTATCCCAATAAAATAAAGCCCGCAATTGCGGGTTTTATTCATGGTCTTTTAGTGCTTTTTTTTCCTGAATCTAAATTTTCACTATAGTGAGAATATTTTTGTTCAAGATTTTGCATTTTTTCTAAGAATCTTGGGTCTTTCTTCATTACTATAAAAAATTCATTCCAATCTTTCGCTAAGGCTTGTTTTTTATAGATCACTTGCCCTTCTTTTTCTAGTCTTTCAATGTGCTGTTTAGCTAAATTATTAAACTCTTTTTCAAAAGCCAATCTTTTTGCTCTAATATCATCTTTTTCATCATCATCGCCTTGCTTTAAAACTAAATAAAGCTTTTTGTTAGATAGTAATAAATTCAATGCTTTTTCAGCTTCTTTTTTAGGAGCATCATCTTCAACCATCATTCCATAAACTGGAGCAATATTGGCATATTTGATCTTACCTTTTTGGATTAATTCTTTTACGACTTCTTTAGACATTGTTTTGTATAATTGTTCTTGGAATAAAATTGCGGCTTGTCTACCCATGTCGTCATATTTAACATCAAAATAGAAAACTCCACCTTTTTCTATGGTTTTCTTTAAGCATCTGATACCTAAATCAAAATAACTTATTTGCCCATTTTGGTAATTTTTATTGTATTCTTCTTCTCCAATTTCATGAATTAATTGCTCTTTAAAACGAACTGCTGCTTCATTACCTGCTAAATCATTATCAAAAGCTAATTGAAATTTAAATTCATGGTCAAGTGCTTCCATAGCTGATTTAACAGCTAAATTAAAATTAACTCCCATACAGCTAGTAACAATTCTTCCTGGGTAAAAAGCATGATAGCTCATTGTATCAATTGATGCTTCACATGCTACAACAGTTTTTTCATTGATTTCTTTTTCAGCTTTAATTAAAAAGCCACCCATTTCTTTGTCAGAACCTTTTGCTAAAATTTTAGCAAACTGATCATTTCTATCTATTGCCCTCATTTCAGCAGCATTACCGTTAACTGCTAAAAAAGTAGCCCAAACTTTATCGTTTTTAAGTTTGTCTGGATTATTTAAATTTGGTTCCTCTTTCCAATCAGATGGGTATCCAGCAAATAAAGATCCTGCTTTAATTTGTTTGTCTATAATCCACATTGGGAGCTGTCTTTTTTCATTTAAATACTGTCTTACTTGATTAATTTTGAAATCAATAACGTGAGGCATACTAAAAGGTTCTTTAAAATATGTGTTATCAATATTTTCACCACCTAAGTTATTTAAATTATATTCAGCTCCAAATACTTGTAGTAATTCTTTAATTGCCAATTTTCTAAGATACTTTTTATTATCTTCATTTCTATCATCAATATTATTTTCAATGCCTAGTTGAAAAGCTAATAAGGATATACCACCAAAGCCACCTTTTTGTGCATTCCAGCTATGCCATTGTTGCCCAGTGATTTGAAGGTTGTGTCCAGTTTTCCATATCTTCCATTTACCTCTTTGTCCGTCTTCATTTGGATTTGCTCCAATATGTTCCATCACTAAATTTAAAGGAATATTATTGAGTTGTTCAGTTAAAGCTTTCCAATCAATTTTCTGATTCTTATTAATTGACTTTTCTTGTGCTTCTTTAACGGCTTCAGAAGGAGTATATTTTGGTTTGTCTTGAGTTGGATCAAGAGAATATGCTTGATCCATTATTTTATCATTACTGTGTGCTTTTTCTTGAATAGTAGTTAATTTTTTACAAGCAGCTATAAATAATATTTTTTGATTTTCAGCTTCATCCAAGCCTTCTTCTATTGATATTAAGTGTTTAACCAAAGAAATAGGATTAACATTACCTTTGTGTAAAGTTTTATTGTACCACTTGTTATCTTTTATTGATATTTCTTGTTTCTTAATTTGGTAAGCATTATCACTTATCTTCTTAGCACCTAATGATTCTAATAAAAAAGATAAAGGGATAGACTCTAAAAGTGGAATATTAAATTTCACTTTATCTGTAACATTCTGAGAGGCTACTTTTAACAAATTAATTGTTTGTAATCCTGATTTTTCTAAATCTTCAATAGATTGTCCTTCAAATTTAGTGGTTTCTAAATCTGATTCTGGAATATTTGATTGATAAACCAATTCAGCATAATCTACTTCAGTTGTAATATTATTACTGGGTTGTTCACTGGGTGTTGGTGTCTCAACAATTCTTTTAATTGGATTAAATGCCATAATTTTTACTCTATAATATATAATTTTATTATATTTTCGGCTAATTGCAAGAATATACTGAGGTTATTTGATTTTTTCTAAGTTTTATATTATTTATTGTAAACAAAACACAAAGAAATCAGATGGAATCTATTAAAAAAATATTTGAAAAAAATGAAAATAAAATATTAATGTTATTAATAGTTGGACTTTTTTTATTCTATGGAGTCTATTTTTTTGAAATATTATTTTCTGGTAATCCAAAAATTGTAGTAGATTCAGACTTTGACTACAGTGTTTTTACTATGAGTAGAGTAATATTTGAAATGCCAATGGCTATTTTTATTGTTGCTTTTTTTAGAAGTAATAATTATAGACACTATTTAATAGCTTGTTTAATATTAGCGATATTTCCTACACAACATATATATGTTTTTATACAAGAAATAATCTCAAGCATAACAAATAAACATTTTAGTGAACAATACATTCGTGCTTATATGACATTGGTAGCATTAATTGGTTTGCTTGCTTTATATATTAAAGAAAAAAACCTTAAAACATTCTTTTTATTTATGTTTTCTTTTGTTTATGTTCTTATCACATTATTTTCTCATATTGCTTTAATAGAGGGTTGGTGGAATAGTAATTTCCAGGCTAAATTAAAAAATATTGAAATTATACAAAAAGAAGAAAATTTAAATACTTTAACAAAAATGTGTGATGTCTTAAATTTAAACTGTTTTGATAAAAATTTAAATAAAATAACTACAAATGGATATCAATTAACGGATTGGCAGATTAAAAACTTAGATACAGTTTTAAATAATAAAGATAAATTAAAGTCGTTCTATGTTTTTAATGACATATTAACTTTCACAAACGAAAATCCATTTATTAAAAAAGACATGTCATATGAAGATGGTGCTTACACAAGCATAGCAATTAAGATTTTATTCACTAAAAATGTAAATAATGTATTAATAGCAGATACCCAAATAACAAAAGAAATAAATAACTTAAGGTTCTATTACGGAATATTTAACTTTTTTGCTGGTTTAATATGGATTCTAGGATCTATAATGCTTTTAAGAATTCATAAAAATAAAATGCTTAAAAAAATATGGTTTAAATGATGTGTGCTGTAAATATTTTTATTGTTTAAATTTTATGCTTAAGTATTATAGTTTCCTTTGAATTTGATTTTCAATAAAAAAACTCTAGTCAAATAAATTACTTCGTTTTTGGCCATTCTACATGATTGCAAGCGGGGTAATTGTTACAAGCTATAAATTTCTTGCCACTTGCCTTAGCTGTTCGTTCAACCATTTGACCTTTATTACATTTAGGACAAGTTTTGGTTTTTTTGCTAGTAGAAGATGGCGCTGTTTTTCCAGCAACATTAATCTTGTTACCTGAATTAGAACTTCCTTTGCTATTTTGCGGTGCAGTATTTTGTATTGCTCCAATAGTTGTTTTCTTAGCTTCCTCTATGAGTTGAGAAACCCATTGATTCTGTTTTTCTCTGAAAGTTTGAGATGACAGTTTTCCTTCCGCAATTCTATCTAAGGCATCCTCCCAAACAGCAGTTAATGCGGGATCAATTACTTTTTTAGGTAGGGCGTGAATCAAACTTCTTGCTGCTGAAGAAGAAATAATTTGTTTTCCCTGTTTTACAAGTAAAGTGCGCTTAAATAAATTTTCTATAATTTGTGTTCTGGTCGCTTCTTGCCCTATACCTTTTTTCTCTTTAAGTTTTTTCTTTTGCTCTGGATCTGAAACTAAGGTATGAACACTAGTCATAGCTTTAATTAAACTACCTTCTGTAAATCTAGATGGTGGTGTTGTTTTTTTATCTTGTTTCTTAGTGTTTGAACACATAACTTGTTGATTTGGGGCAATATTTGGGAAAACTTGTTCTTGTTCATCATCGTTAGATTTTTCTTCGTTTTCCTCTTCATTATTGAAAATTGCTCTCCAACCTGGTTTGAGAATAATTTTTCCATTAGCCTTAAATGTTTCTTGTTCGCACTCTACAATAATAGCAGCTGTTTTATATTCACAGGCTGGATAGAATTGAGCAACGTATCTTTCGCAAACAGCTTGGTAAATTCTTTTTTCATTAGTGCTTAATTGGCTAAGATCTGCTTCTTTTTTGGTTGGAATTAATCCAAAGTGTTCTCCAAGTTTACTATCATCCCAAGCCACACTTTTTAATTGAGGATTTGCTCCAGATACAGCTTGTGTTAATTGTGGATGACTGTTTTTAATATGATCTAAAATGGTAGCGGCATCTCCAAATTGATTTTCTGGTAAATATTGGCAATCTGTCCTTGGATAAGTTTGTAGTTCATGTTTTTCATATAAGGCTTGGCAAACATCTAAAACTTCTTTTGCTCCCATACCCCATTTGGCATTAGCATAAATTTGCATTTTTGAAAGATTGAAGGGTAGAGGGGCATTTTCTTTGCCATCTTTTTCCTCGTAATTTTTAATAATACCTTGTTTATTAATTACTTTTTGTGCGATTTGAGCAGCTTGAGATAAGTTTATTAATCTATTTTCTTCGTCTAACCATTCTTTTGGTGTACTATCGTTAGGTTTCCAATAGGCATTGAAAGGTTGGTTGTTGTGAACAAATGTGGCTATAATTATAGCGTAATCATGAGGAACAAAGTTTTCTATTTCTTCATCTCTTTTAACTACAATTGCTAAGGTGGGACTTTGAACTCTACCTACAGATAAAACTCCCTTATAACCATTTTTCTGTGCTAATAAAGTATATGCTCTTGTAGCATTCATGCCCATTGACCAATCAGCATAACCTCTACAAACTCCAGCTTCATACAATGGAAAAAATTTTTGATTATCTTCTAAATTAGCGAATGCTTGCTTAATGCTTTTTTGATCTAAAGAGTACAGCAATACTCTTTTTGAGGGCTTTTTAAATTTTAAATATTGTAAAACTTCATCTACAATCAATTGTCCTTCTCTTCCTGGGTCGCCAGCATTAACAACCTCTGAACAGTTTGCTAATAACTCCTTAATAACCTTAAATTGCTTAGATTTATCAGGATCAATTTTTATTTTCCAATCCTCAAGTAGCATTGGTAATTGATCAAAACTCCACTTTTCCCAAGCTGGATTGTATTCATTAGGCTCAAATGATTTCATTATGTGCCCTATACACCAAGTAACAATTCCCTCTCCTGTTTCTATAAATCCATTTCCATTTTTATGTGGTTTAGCTAATGCACTAGCTATTTTTCTGCCCATATCTGGTTTTTCAGCAATAATTACTCTGGTCATAATTTCTTTCTATTTTCGTATATTTATAAGTATTAAAGAAATAAAAATCAAGTTATTTTCTTATATTTCGTAAAAGTAAAGTTAATGTTGTTTTCACTTTCATTTTGTTCGTATGTTTTAATGAAATTTTTAGCCTTAAATTTAGGGAAAAAAACATCTGCTAAATATTCATTATGAACATGTGTGACTATTAACTCATCAGCTATATCTATAAATTGATTATAAATCTGACCTCCACCAATTATAAAGATTTCTTTTTCATAACCGAAGTAGTCTAAGAGAGTTTTTTTATCTTTAAATATTAAAAACCCTGGATTAACGTCTTTTTGTAATAAGCTAGTACTTAAAATAACATTAACTCTATTTGGGAGGGGTTTACCTTTTGTGTAAGAAATAATGTCAAGATAGCAGTTTTTACCCATAACAATAATTTTATTATTAGTCTGTTCTTTAAACCATTTGAGATCTTTAGGTATGTGCCATAATAATTTATTTTTATAGCCTATACCATTATTTACATCCATAGCGACAATCAATGTTATTTTCATTTTTTCCTTAAAATAATTGACTTATGATATAGATTTTTTATAAATAAATCAAATTAAAAAAGAAAGATCAATCATGAAATTAACTGTAAATAAAGCACAAATAATAACTTCAGCAATTTTATTAATGCTTGGCGGTGCGGCTATTACAACAACTAGTTTAACGAACTCAAACTTTCAAAATGTAATATATGGGAAAGATATTGTAGCTGACATTTTACCTCCTCCAATGTATATTATTGAAGCTCAATTATTACTATCAAATGCTGCTTTAACAAACAACTTTAAAATGGAAAATTATGTTAAACTAAAAAACGAATATTTAGAAAGAAACAAGTATTGGGAAGAGCAAAATATCCCTAAAGAAGTTAAGGACTCTTTAATAAAACAAACAATAACAGCCAATAATTATTTTAATTTTGTAGAACAAGAGTTTATTCCAAATTTAGAAAAAAAAGAAAATAAAAATTATGAAAAACTATTAAATATTTTTGCTGAACATAGAAAAAGTGTAGAAGAAACAGTAAAAGTGGCTACTAATTATGCTAATCATAATAATGAAGCATATAATAATATATCTAATATTATGGATAAGTTTAATTTAATCGCTACATTAATGGGAGTATTAACAATATTATTCATAACTGTGCCAGCCTTTTTTAGAATTAAAAAAAGTTTATCTGATTTAAATTTTAATATTGATGCTTTAGAAAAGGGAAATTTAAAAATTGAAATTAAAGACTCACCTTCCGTAGAAATGAAAGATTTAACTGTTAAATTAGAATCTATGAGAAAATCTTTACATCAAATGATGGGAGATTTAAATGAAAATGCTAAATCGTTAACTAAGGTTACTGAAGAAATAAACAATAAGTCAACAAACTTTGAAGTAACTTCAGAAGAACAATATAAAATTGCTTCTTCATTATCAGAAGCTAGTGAAGAGTTGTTAATAGCAATAAATAAAATAAAAGAACAAACAAGTATAGCAAAAATAAAATCAATGAATGCTGGACAATCATCTGAATTGGGTAATCAATCAATGAAAGAAGTTTCAAGTGGTGTTTTGGAAATTTCAAAAACAGTTAATTCAACTTCAAGTGTCATAATGGGATTGGAAAGTGAAATTAATGAAATAAGTGTAATATTAAATTCAATTAAAGAAATAGCCTCTCAAACAAATCTACTAGCTTTGAATGCTGCAATTGAAGCCGCAAGAGCTGGTGAAAGTGGAAGAGGTTTTGCTGTGGTCGCTGACGAAGTGAGGAAATTATCAGAAAAGACATCTAGCTCAACTGAAGCAATTTCTACATTAATAGAAAAAATAAACATAGGAATGAAAAATAGTGTTGATAATATTAATGAAAGCTTATCTAGAGTTGATTTAGGTATTAAAAAAGCTAATGAGGCTATGAAAATAGTAAATAAAATAACAGAAGAAAATAAGGAAGTGATATTTGCTGTAACAAACATAAATGAGTCAGTTTCAAGTCAAGTAGAAACTACTAATCAAATAGCAACAAGAATAAGCGATTTAAAACAAGTTGCTAATAGTTCACAAAATGATGCTAAAGATACAAAAGTAATTGCCAATAATGTAAAAGAAAATACAGATAGAATAAATAAATCTGTATCCAATTTTAAGATTTAATTATTTTAAAATAAACCAAACAATATTGCGTAATTCTAACATATAGAGTAATCCACGAATGTCTTTGTATGCTAGATAATATAGATAATAACCATCCATTCTACCTCTATATTCTTGAAGTTTTTTCTTTAAAGGAAAATCTATAATATCATAGTTTTTTGCTATTTCGGTAGCAACCATAACATTATAACCACCAGAAGTAGGTTCTAATTTAAACATTGGCTTAACATCATTTTCATCTTGCCAAGAAGTTGTTAAGTGAGTGAATTTTTTAGCAATCAATCCATCCATTATTTTATTAGCTTTATAAATTGGTTTTCTTAAAGACAATAATGTTTCTTCTGAAAGATTACTTGGTAAGATAACACACATTTGGTTTTTATTGTAAAAATTAAAATACTCAACTTCCCCTATAGAATATGCTTGTTGTAAAAACTGCATATAGACTGGGTGTCCAATAAAACAATAATTAGATCTAACAAAAGATCTTGCTGGTCTATCAAATTGTTCCCACTTTATAGGAGTGTCCACAAATTCTATTGAATCTGATTCAATTAACTCATCTAAGCTCAAATAGTAGTCTTCATTAGCATAATTGATTTTATTGTGTAAGTGAGGGTTAATGGTTTTAATTTGTATGAGTATCATACTCTCATACTTATAAGCATCGGGAACTTTAGGTATAATAACATCGTGTATGTATCCATAAATCTTACCGTGTATGCCTTTTATTGTTACACATTTACCAATTCTAATGTGAGTTAATATGGGCAATGCTGTACCATAAGTAAACTCTTGATTATATTTTTGTCTAGAAATAATTGTTGATCCAATGTTTTGAAAAAACGGTACTAAAGAATCGTTTTTAATAATATTTTTATCTAACTCTTTTTGAAGATTTTTACTAAAAACAACATCAGTATGATATGTGGCTTTAGTTTTCATAAGTCCAACCCAAGGGAATTTAAATTGGTTTATGCTTAACTGTGGGAAATTCCCATAAGTTTTTTTAAAGTCTTCTTGTGCTATTTTATCTAGGTTATGCCAAAATGTTTTAGTGCTTTCCATTTCAATTATGTCTGGAATGTTTTTTCTTAGTGATAATTTATAGTAAGACTCAACTGATGCTATCAAGTAATCATATAAAGCATTTTGTTGTAAGTTATTTAAAACAATGCAACGTTTTAAAATGCTATCTATATAATAGAAATCACCCTTTGGGGATTTTAAGTTAATACCCATCTGATAAGCTAAATGAGGGTGATTAAGTAAAAATAATTTAGTGCTTTGGTCAGTATATTCATTATAAAAGTTATAAATATTTTCTTGCCCTAACTTTTCATCATCACCACTTATATGAGATTGTAAAGTTTTTAACTTTCTTTGTTCTACATTTAATATTCTTTGTTCAAATGGTAATTTGGTTACGACAGTAAAAAACCTAGGTTGTGCCACTTGATTTTTTCTATTAACACGTCCAATAAATTGAAGCCTATATGTTGGTCTGTTTGTAATTTCTAATTCATACAAATCTCTAACTTTTTGGTCTAAAAATGCCGCACTAGCATGTAAGCTAATACCTGAAGCTCCAGCTCTTGTAATTATAATTGCATCAAAGTCACCACTATTAAAATCCTTAACAATTTTAGTTTTAGGATCTTTTGTTAATTTTTCAATATGTCCTTGATTATTTAAGCGAAAAGTTCTTCCTGAAATTTCAGCACATTTTATGTTTTTCTCAGATAATTTATAGATAATTGTATCTATTGGAGAAATACTAAGTGAGGAAAAAATTTTAGTTTTCTCTTTAAGTCCTTGATATTGCATGAAAATTTCTTGTTCAACACCTACTTTATTAACTATTTCACCCAAGACTTCATCAATAACATATAAAATTGCTTGTTGAAAATTTAAAGCATAGTGACTTTCATCCTGGTCGTCAGAACTCTCTGATTCTTCTAGAGATTCTTCATTAATAGCTTCCTCATCTTTAGCTGTAATTTTTTTAACTAAACTAGATAAAGTAGAGTCGATTACAATAACTGCCTTATGATTTTCTTGAATACTTTTTTGAACTGCTTCAACTAGGGACTCTAACTTTAACACTAGCAATAGATTTCTGCTTAAACGATTAATTGTAGCCCCTAAAGCAAACCAAGAGTTTTTAGCTTGTTGGTTTTCTAGTGTGTCTTCTTTGGCTAAGTTACTAACTATTAAAAATAATCCGTTAATTATTTCAGAATATTCTTCTATAATTGTATTGTTGAAATCTTCATTTTCACAAAATACTGTTTGCCATCCAACATTTAAAGGCTGATGCTCTCTTCTCCAAAATTGAAGATTCTTGGTTAATTCATAAGTAAATATTTTTCTAAGGGTGCCTTTTTGATCGTTTTGTAATATCTTTTTTAAGAGTTCTAATGTGCTTTCATCAAAATTAATAGAGCTTTGATATAAATCTAATTGACTCTCATCCTTCATGTATGTAGCAGAAGAAAACACAACATGTTTAACCTTTTCAGTTAAGCTCATTAACATTTTTTTAGTGTTAGAATCTCCTGTGGCATTATGGGATTCATCTAAAATCATAATGGCATTATCGCAGTAGTCTAATAGGATATCTTTTTTGTTTTTTTTGTGTTGTTTCAAGCTAATCTGAGAATAATTCGTCATAACTAAATTAGTATCAAGAGGAAAACCATCTTGTTCAATAGATTTAACAAGTTTTGGTGTCCCCTTTAAGGCAACTGTTCCATCTGGGTTGAATATCTTAGATTTAGAGTGAAATGCTATAGGGTTTTTTAGTAAAACAATATTATCTGTATCATGAAGGTCTTTCCAAAATTCACTCATTAAGTGTTCTCTTTCAGTAAAGAAGACAACTTTTAAACCAGATTTCCATGCCCAACGAGATATTCCACTTAAAATTCTACCTTTACCAATACCAGTTTCGTCACCAATAATGAAGTTTTGTTTGTGTTCAAAATTATAAATACAGATACCTATTGAATCTATTTGCTCACTAGAAAAAACCTCCCACATTTTTTCTACAGATAGGTCTAATTTCTTTGCTACCCAATCGTCCCAATTTTGAGATATTTTTTTATCTATTTTTGCAAATGCTTGTTTCTGTGCTTCAAAAAGCTCAGGCGGAACATATGTGCTGGCATCGGTTTTCTTACTTAATGGTTGATATTCTTGGTACATATTATTTTAAAATTTTTGAGATTATATGGCAAATTGTAAAAAATATCAATGAAATTAATATATAAAGAGTAAAAATTTAAAACCTTTTTAAAGGGTAGTTATATAACTAGTTGATATTCTTAATGTTTTGTGTTATATTTGAATTACACAAATAAGGAGTATTTTCATGAAAAAATTATTTATCACTACATCTTTAATTTTAGTTGGATTTTCAAATGTTGCCTTTGCTTCTGAAGAATTGGCAAAAAGTAAAAACTGTTTGGCTTGCCATGCTGTTGATAAAAAAATAGTTGGTCCAGCTTATAACGATGTAAAGGCAAAATATGCAAAAGATGAAAAAGCTGTTGCTATGTTGACAGAAAAAATCATGAAAGGTGGTAAGGGTAATTGGGGACAAATGCCTATGCCCGCTAACCCACAAGTTTCAAAAGAGGAAGCAGAAAAGCTTGCTAAATGGGTTTTAGGTAGAAAATAAAAAAAATGGGAGAAATCCCATTTTTTATTACCAAAAAACTTTGATTTTTATAAAATCCATGATATAATTATAAAACAGTAAAACAAATTGTTTTAAAGTAAAACCCAATTTTTAATTTAGGAGAAAATCTATGACAGCATTTACAGGTGGTATTAAGCGTCCACAAACTCAAGCCCAAGCCAATACTGGCTCAAATCAACAAAATCAATATGATCGTCTAGTCACAGTGTTAGGCTATAACACTACTGCTAGAACTATGGCAGTAGAAGACGACAAAGGTAAGAAATATGAAGTATTCGTTAACCCAGAAGAATATCAGCGTGGAGAAAAAGCTGCTTCCGCTATGGGTATTGATAGAAACACAACTTGGATGGGACACTCTATTGATAAACAAATGGAAAAAAATTACCCAGTTGGTTCTAAGGTTATTTTGCAAAGAAGCCGTGTTCAAAAGAAAGATAATGGTCAAGGAATGGCTGTTACTGAAGTCCAACGTGTGATTGGTGTTCCAAACCCTGAGCCTGATAAAACATTCCAAGGAATTTTTACATTAACTTCTAGAAGCGATGAAAATCGCCTACAAAGAATTGCTCGTGTTCAACATTGGGATAATAAGGGTATTGATGTAAATGATGATGAAAGCTTACAAAACCTTAAGCAAAAAATGGATGAAACAGCAGAAGCTGCTCAACAAAAGATTGGTAATTTTAATGTTACATTGCCAACTATTGGTGTTCAATTCCGTGCTTTAATGAAAACAGATCGTAAATATGAAGTTGATGGTTCAGATATTTATGAAGTAGTAGATACTAGTATTCCTTTTGATTGGATGCCTGGTCCTGAAGATGAAAATGGTAAAGAAATAAAAGCACAAGCTCATCCAATTAGTGGTGAAGAAATGCTTGCGTTTGTTGATCAATATATTGAATATGTTTCTAACCATGAGCAATTCAAAGATCACATTGACGAAATGCAAGTTGAAGTTTGTCATTACAAATCTTTCCCTGCTAGCAACAATAAACAATTACAGTTAACTTTTGGTGAGCCAAATAGAGACCAGTATGCTGACAGAAATCCTCTATATCAGTTGTCACATCGTAAGAGTTTCGTTGATATGGCTCAGTCAGAACAAGTTCAAGGTAGAAACTATGCTGTAAACGGTATTATCCAGATTTCCCCTAACAAGCTAGAGAAAGTTAATGGAAAACCTGTTGAAATTAATAGCTATTGGGTAAATAATTTGCATGCAAATGGAACAAAAGGACATGTCCATGCTTTCATTAGAACTTCTACTGGTAGCAAAGCAGAGCCTCATCAAAATTTAAAATTGATCGTTGAAGCAAGAAAAGAAAATACTGCTGAAAAAGATGGTGGTTCAACACCTGCTCCTGCTCAATATCAATCTGCTCCAAGAGCGGCTAGTCCAGCACAAGCAGCACCAGCAGCTCCTGCTGCTCCAGCAAGACAGGCACCTCAGCCACAAATGGATTTAGATGATGATTTTGATCCATTTGCTACACCAACTGATGATGCGCCTGCACCAGCTAGAACAAATAGGTTTGGTAAAAAGTAAATAGTAAATGTTTGCTAAATTAAATAAGGAGGGTAAGCCCTCCTTATTTTTTTCTGTTTAACCAAATGGAGTTAATACCTATTTTTTGTGGTGTTAGATAATCAGAAATAAAACTATCTCCAACAAATAAAACATTTTTAGCTTGAACTTGTAATTTTTCTAAACAGATTTCATATATCTCTATTTCTGGCTTAATAAATCCAACCTCAAAACTTAAAATTTTGTTTTCTTTAATTGATTCTAAAACTTTACCATAAGGTTTAGCCAAGTTTGAACAAATTAAAATTTTGGGAGATATCTTGTTAACTTCTAAAATGTGTTTAGCATCTTCAAACATACTGATATTATTTAGCTCTACATCTAAAAGGTATTTAGATTCTTTAAGTATATTTTTATTTTCTTCAATACCTAAAAATTCACTTAAGTCTTCTAACATTAAACCTTCTTTCATAATAGAAGAATAAGTTTTTTTATTTAAATAAGAATGTTTTTTTAAATAATAATAATAAGGATATGTTTTTTTTTCAATATTCAATAAGGTGCCGAAGCAATCAAAGATAATTGCTTCATATGATTCATAATCAATTAGCCTTAAATCATCAACTGATATTGGTTGTTCAGTCATTATTGTTTTATTTTTAAGCGTTTTTCAGCAATATTAAAATAATCTTTTAGTTGTTCATACCCAATAAATTCTCTTTCCAAAAGTAAACTGCTAACTCCTGTTGTTCCTGAACCCATAAATGGATCTAATACAGTCTGTCCTTTAATGGTAGATAAAGTGACTAAAGAGTTCATCAAATCCACAGGTTTTGCTGTAGGGTGTATGTTGCCTGTTTTTTTACCATCTCTAACTTTACCAACAAAGAAAAACTTCTGATATTCTCCAAATTCTTCAGTTTGAATAATATTTGACATAACTCTTCCTTTTGGGTGAGGGTTGTGTCCAACTTTTCCTTCACCAAGTTCATAAGGTATTCTTGTTTCTTCTAAATTTAATGCCCCGACACCATATTTCAAAACATTAGAAGCCAAGTCTCCTTCTATTGGTTTTTGAACCATAATAATGGGTTCATATGCTGTTTTTAATCCAGTTCCAAAACCAGCCCATTGTTTAGAAGATTCAGTTGGTGCTGTTTTTTTAGTTTTTTTAGTGTATGTATCTTTTTTGTTACTGTTAGGAGACCCTTGAACATATTTATATTCACCAATAACTTCTCTTTCTAGTCCAAGTTTTAAATCAATTTTTTTATCTAAATCAATAGGTGCTACTCTTCCATTTAAATAAACCCATAATAAAACATCTTTAAATTCAAAACCAGCTTCTAATAAATTTGAAGTAAACAGATGTTGATATTTTATTGAACTGAAACAAAATAAGAATCCGCCAGGTTTTAAAACTCTATAGCAATCACTCCAAATTTTTTTATTAGGCATTTGGTCCCAATCTTCTAGGTTAATACCATATGGAGGATCTGTTAAAATTGAATCTATAGAATTACTTTTAATTTCCGTTAGACCATCACAAACTTTATTATATATGTTGTACATAAGTTAAACCTTAAATAATTGGAACATACTTGTTTGGCAAATATTTTTGAAGTTTCTTGCTGGCTGCCCATTCAATAATTTTGTTTGGCTCTGGCTCACTTTTACCATCATAAGAAAATTGCTCTTTAAATCTATCCCATACCCATTTTTTAATTAGTAACCTATGTTTCATCTCATAGAATAAAATATTTTTTTCTACATGTTCAGAATCGAGTAATTCTTCCGTATGTTCTTCGCAAATAGGTAAATAATTAAATGGTTTAATTAACCCTGAAACTTGTAAAAATGTACTATGATTTAAACAAGGTTTGTCTTGAATGTGAGCGCAAGTCTGTGTTTTGGTGAGCCATTCTTTATACTCTTCAACATTTCCTATGCTAGATATAACATCAATTCTATTTAAAAAGTCACTAATCTCTAAAATTTCATTCATTTTACGATATGCTTTTTCTCTACGTTGAAACTCCTCTTTTTCTGTTCTTGTTATTCTCATAGAATAATTCTTATCGATTTCAGAAATATTTTCACTTTCAACTTTTTCTAGTTGTTCAAGTGCTTTTTTTCCTCGAACATCAACGAAGACTAAACAATCTTGATATTCACTTTTACTAAGTTCAGATACACTATCAGAGTGATTTCCATTTGGTGCGAAAAATTGTGCTACCATGCCATCTTTCTTTGGCGTAGATCTTCTAACAAATCCTACAAATGAAGAAATAATAGGGTATTTGTCATTTGTTTTCATAATACGTCCAAAAGAATCTTTAACTAAATAAATATTAACTAAAACTTCAGCATCTTGATATTTACTTAAAGAAAGTGCTAGAATAGTATCTGCATCATCACCATTTTCCCCAAAGATCTGAGCAGTCATACCAGAAGAACTTGGGGTTGGTCTACGAATATAGCCACTAAAAGCCCCCATTTGTTCAGATCCCTCAAATGCCTGTTGTTTTGCATTATATGCCATTATTTAATTCCTTAGTTATATCTCATAAAATTATATACTTTTTCAAAGTTTGAGTCAATCGATTTTTATTTTATTTTGTTCAAAAAAAGTGTTGACTTAAAGTAAGAATTAGGCGTAATATCTTAACATGAGTTTAATAGTGAACTCATAAAACACGAATATGTTCGTAGAGGAGAAATATAATGAATTATTATGTGAAACCTGATAATAGTAGTATGAACAAAGAAGATAAGCCCAAAATTGTAGAGAAAAATGAAAGTAAACCTGCTTCATTTACTTCTATAGTTAATAGAGGTGAAGATAGGAGAAAGAATTACAGAATGAATTCTGGACATCGCCTAGTTGATTTAATAACCTACTATTAATAATTATTCTTAAAAGCCCCTAAGGGCTTTTTTAATATCTTTTTCTTAATTTTTCAGTGGGAACAACTTCCCCATCTTCTAATGCTTTTCTGCGCCTATCTTGGTCTATATCATCAATAAAGGCACCTGATATGAAATCATATCGCAAGCTAACTAAACCAACTTTTCCGACTTCTTTAAAGCGAATTTTTTGAACATGAATATCAGAACAGCTTTGATCTTCATGTCCAACATTACGCCAAACAGTGATGGCATTATCTGCTTTGTTTCTGTAGTGAGCAGAACCTGAAATGTCATAAGGTGTAGGAACTGGATACTTACCATCTTTATCCTTATAAAGTTTTGCAGGGTGAGCTACTAACCAAACATGTACATTATAATTTCTAGCGAATTGTCTAAGTTTAGTTAAGGTAGAAGAAATGTATTCAGTCTCAGTCTGATTTGATGGTCTTGAATGATCTAATTCGTTCCAAGGATCTATTACCAAACCTTTTATGCCTTTTCTAAAAACTAAAACTTTAGCTAATGATAAAACACCATCAATAGACCAACTATCATCTTCGTGTGGAAGAATAACAGAAAAGTGTTTTTTTAGCCAAGTTTTACCATCTTCTTTTTGGTCTTCACTGATTCGCCCCATTTTACCGAGGTCAAAAGGTTGCTCAAAATATTTTTCCATAATATTAGCAAAGTGTCTCTCCAATGGCTGGTTTTCTGGAGAAAAAATAGCAAATTTCCAATCTTCATGTTTAGCTAAATTTACAAATAAAGCATCCAAAAAGTTAGATTTACCATGCCCTGGTATGCCCGTAACAACTGTCCATTGTCCTGGAACTACAGTATAATATTCATCTAAAGTGTCCCAACCAGTTAAAGCACCTCTTTTTAAACCTTTGTGATATAAATCATCAAATTTGTCTTCAATATCATCAATTTCAAAAATGCCCCTTACTGGAATTGGTTTAGCAGTGTCCAACAAGAAAATCATTTTATTTTTACCATACTCTGAGAAAACATCGTTCCAAGAATAGTTATTTTCTGGAGGCTGTACAACCCAACATCTTTCTTTGCCTAGTCTTCTAAGCAACTCATCCTTTAGGTGGTTTGCTATGTCATTATTTGGTAAGGCGAGAGTTATTTTTTTAATTTTATTTATTTTGTCTTCTATGTTTTGTAAAAACTCTAATGCACGACTGGAACTTTTCTCAAAATTATCTTTATCATAGGTTAGTCCACCAAATAAAGAAATCACATTTTCTATTCCAGATTCGTAAAATGTAAATACTTCCAATTCGTCAAAAACTAAATAAGTGTGTTCTAGATCAATTTTGTCGTAATTGAAGCAAGTTTCAACACCACCAATTTCAGAGTTTCTATGCTTTCCATAAAAATATACAAGATTGACTATTTGATGATCTTGATAATATGGATAAACAATACAATTCATATTGTTTTCAAGTTGAGGGAAATATGTTTTGGTTTGTCCAATTTTAAAATGTGACAAAGTAGATTCTGATATTTTCTTTTTCTTGAAGTTATCTATTGCACTTTTAGATAAATTAGAGTTGGGAACATATTGTTGAATATAAGGATTAAGTCTCCAAGGAACTAACTGTGTTCCATTTTTAGGGGCAAGCTGACTTCCTTGTAAAAGGTTTCCTGCAAATCCACAATGCTTACAAAACCAACTTTGATCCTCCATATTAATATAGAGAGTGTTTTTTCCACTTTGTGTAGTATGTGAACATTTTGGGCAACCAGCCTCTAAAATTCCCTCAGTCAAAGCTGAGTTTTCTTCGCCAACATTAATATTAAAATCTTCCCAATGATACATATAAATTCCTTTTTATAAAGAGACGCTACCGCGTCCAGTTTTTTTCTTTTCAACATCTTGTTGTTTTCGTAATATTCCAACTAAATAAGAATGTATCTCAACTGGAGAAACTTCTTTTAAACTTAATTGAGCAACAGCCTCAGCAACAGCCTTATCTCCATATTCTTTTATCAATTTAGCCAAAAAACCTCTTGCTTTTGCTTGATTACCATTTTGTTTTGATAATATTTGAACTCCAATTGTCCAGATGCTATGCCTTTCTTCTTGAGATGAAGACTCATGAAGAATTGTGGCTGATGGCTTAGCTTTTAAGATTTCTTCCAAATTAAAACCAGTGTAATTTGGATTGTCAAACTCTATCAAATCTTCTGTTTTTTTCTTTCTTGTTCTTTTAGGTTTAATTGTTTCTATTGATTCTTGATTTTTTAACAATCCTGGTTGATACCAATACTTCCTTTTAACTCCATTAACTTCTAATATGTCATTTTTCCAACAAGAAAAAACTTGAGGTTTAATTCTATTATTCCAATCTTCATCTGTAGGGTTTCCTAATAATTTCTTTAATAAAGATTCATCATCCAATAAATATCCTCTTGGTTCTTGCTGCCAAGCAATACACATCAAATGCAAATGCATAGACTTACAATCCCAATCCATTGCTATTATATTCGCATCTCCTAACCATTTTTTAGGAATAAAATAAAACCCATCTGTTTTTGCCATAATATTTTCCAATAAGTCAAAATTATATAATTCTTTGATATATTAGTCAAGAAATTGCTTATGTCTTAATTTATTTGACTTTTAATTATTATTATTTTAAATCTTTTTAAATTGTTGGGATAGTAAAATATGAAAATAATGGTTGTTGATGATAGTAATACAATAAGAAAAAGTGCTGAAATGTTTTTAGGTAGAGCAGGATTTTCTGTTGTTTCTGTTGAAGATGGTTTGGAGTTTTTAACAAAAGTTGAAGAGGAAAATCCACAAATAATTTTTCTAGATGTTATTATGCCAAAAATTGATGGATTACAAGCATGCCAAATTGTAAGAAGAAATCAAAAGTTTCAAGAAACTCCTATAATAATTTTATCTTCAAAAAGCACAGAATTTGATAAGGCAAGGGGATTAATGATGGGTGCCACTGATTATTTAACTAAACCTTTTACAAAAGAAGAAATAATAGCTGTTGCTGAAAAATATGCAAAAAAATAAGAGGAAAAAATGCTTTCAAATAAAAAAATATTAATAATAGACGATTCAAGTTTTGAAAGAAAAATTATTATTAACTTCTTAGAAGGTCTTAATTGTACTTTATTTGAGGCAGAAAATGCTACTATTGGTATAAAAATAGCAGAAAAAGAGCTACCAGACTTAATTTTAATGGATGTAATTATGCCAGGAATAAATGGTTTCCAAGCAACTAAACAGTTACAAATGAATGAAAATTTAAAAAATATACCTGTGGTTATGTGTACTTCAAAAAATCAACCAACAGATAAAATATGGGGTGAAAAACAAGGTGCTAAAGCCTATCTAGTAAAACCATTAAATAGGGAAGAGTTAAGGAAGACTGTATCTTTGTTTTTGGGGGTTTAAATGGTTTTTGAGAGAATGCAAGACCCAGTTGAAAATAAAAAAATTGATTTAATACAATTCCAAGAAAATTTAAATACTAAATTTCAAGAGATTTCGAATCAAAAAAAAAATGAAGGACTTTATCTTTTAAATGGGTCCGAATTTCTAGGGTTAACAACTAAAATTAACGATCTAAATATAGTGCTATCACTAAAAGATTTAAAATCACTTTCAGCAAAAACAATCTTTGAAAATTCAATTAAAACAAAATCTTGGCTTCTTGGTTACAATCAAGAACAGGGAAATATTTACACTATCTTTAATTTAAATAAGGTTCTTCCTTTTATTTTGGAAGGAAAATTTGATTATGAAAATATAAAGTTAAAAGATACATTTAATATAGTTTACTTAAAAAGTAACGAAGAAAACTATGGAATACTCTTAGAGTCTTTAAAGTTGATTAATTTAAAAGATTTAAATAATATATATGATAACAAAAAACTTATAAATGAATTAATAAATATAAAAAAAATGGATCAAGAGTTGGTTGTTTCAAATAGTTCTAGAGTTATTTTAGAAAAAATAAACGAAATTAATTGCATAAGTAAAATTTTTGTAGATGATATAAAAAAAGAAGTTTTCTTTATGTTAGATGTAGAAAATTGCATTAAGTTTCTAAAGGATGCAAATCCGTTTTAAGGAAAGATTTTATGGTATTTAAAAAATTGTTTAAGAAAAATAATAAAAAAGAAGATTCTTCTGAGTTGACATTATCTACAGTAAAAGATGGTTTAGGCTTTGAAGACAATACTTCTTTTTCTGAACATGATTTTAAAAGAAACGAAAAATCAGAAAAGTTAGAGCAACCTGATGCTGATGGTTTAAATCTAAATACTAATTTGGAAGTAGCAGCAACAAATCCAAGAATTAAAGAATTAGAAGAAGAAGAGCTTTTAGAAATATATAAAAAAGATGAAAATCTATTAGATGATGAAGATTACTCAAAAGACATAAGAGATGAGGAAATTGATAGTCTATTAAAAAAAGATGAAATAATTACTAAAAATAATCCACTAATACCATTTAAATATAAAGCAATATCTTTAGGTTCTTTATTGATATTGGGGGTTTGTGGAACTGCATTTATGAGTCATCTAGAAGAAGAGACTAAACAAATCGATAGAGAAACAGAAAAATATTTACTAAAAGTTAATTATGAATTAAAAAATATAGAAGTAGGTTTAAACAGTTATCAGTCAACTCAAATCTTTAACTCTTGGAAAGAAATTGATAATTTAAACCAAAAAATAAAAATAAATTTACCTAAAATTAAAAATCAAGATTTAACCAATAAATATGAAAAATTAAACGATGGATTAATTAAAATAAAAAATTCAATCGCTTTAATTTCTGAACTAGAGCAAAATAAAGTTTTAATAATAAAAAACAAAGATTCTGCCCTTCAAAATATTGATGAAATAACAAAAGATGCCAATCTAATGTTTGAATTATACAAGAATGCCAAGGCTAACAATCAAGAGCTAGAAAATTTCAGTTCATTATCTAAAAATTTAAATGAAATGAAGGCTTTTTTAATAAAGATAGAAAATGAAAGTAACTTTAATTTTATAAATGAAAAAAGAGAAGAAATTAAAAACTTATTAATTGAAATAGCTGAGGGCAATAAAAATAAAGAAGTAAAACCAATATTTCCTGAAACAATTACAAATTATAATCAAATGGCAACAAAATGGAATTCTTTAATGCCATTATTTGATTTAACAAATAGAGAAACAGAAATTTTAGAAAAATTTAAAAATATCAAAGATTCTAGTGGCTTACTTTTTAATGAAATAAATATTGTAACAAAAGAAATAGAGAAAATTTTTGAATCTGAATACATAAACCCCGAGATTGAAAATTATTATTTAATCTATTATGTAAGTTGGTTATTAATTATATCTTCATTACTACTGTTAATATTGTTCTATGTAAAAGAAACAAAAAGAAAAGAAGAAGAGCTAATAGAGGAAGCAAATAAAAATAAAGCAGCAATTTTAAAGTTACTTAATGAAATGAGTCATTTACAAAATGGTGATTTAACACAGAAAACAACCATAAATGATGGTGTTACTGCTAATATTGCTGAATCTATCAATTCAACAATTGATTCTTTAGCAATAGTTGTTAAAAAAATCCAAAATTCTTCTTTGTTAATTAAAGAAAAAACTAAACAAATTAATCAAGTAGCTGAGGGATTGCTTTTTTCTACTGAGCATCAAGGAAATTCAATTTCAGAAGTGAATAGCTCTATAACAGCAATGACAACTGCTATAGAAACAATTTCAGAAAAAACAAAGAATATTCTGGAAATGGCAGAAAAATCAACAGAAGCTTCTAATTTCGGTATGTCAAATGTTAAGAATTCTATGAATTCAATGTTATTGATAGATAGGAATATGGAAGAAACCTCAAACTTAATGAAAAAAGTATCTGACTCATCTAAACAAATTTATGAGGTTATTAACTTATTGACTGATATTACTGAAGAGACAAATATTCTAGCCTTAAATGCTTCCGTTCAAGCATCTAAGGCTGGAGAAGCAGGAAATGGATTTAAAATTGTAGCTAATGCTATACATGAATTGGCAGATAAAGCTGGTGATGCAACTAGAAAAGTAGCTGCTTTAATATCTACTATACAAACTGATATACAATCTGTAGCAAATTCTGTAGAGACAACAACACAAGATGTAAACAATGGAGTTGAGCTTTCTGCAAGTGTAGAAAAGTCTTTAAATGATATTGCTAAATTATCTAATTTATTAGAAAGCACTATTAAGTTAGTAGCCGAAGATGTAAGAAGTAATGCCCAAATCGCTAAATTGATATCTCAAAATATGAAGAGTATTTTAAACATAACAGAAGAAACAAAGTCTTCTGCTAGAAATACAAGTAAAGCAATATCAGAAGTTGATAATATATCTTCAGAGTTAACCGCATCAGTGCAATCTTTCGTTGTTGATAAGTAAAAGTATTGACAAAGAAGATTTTAGAGACTAATTCTTATATAAGATATTAGTGGAATCATATGGAAACAAATTTTAATTTAGGCTCGCTTAGGGTTGTAAAACCACATTTAGAAGAGTACCTTCAGAAATGTATTGAAAATATTGGAAAAAACATACAAATCATCGGAAATGAAAAAAAACAACCAGATGATTATGAATCTATAGATTTTTTAAATAAACTCTCTAAAACCTTAGACATTATTGGGCTAAGGGGAATTGCAAAAATATTTCATCTGTGTGAAGAAAGTTTGATTTATGTTAAATCAGGTAAGTCCACATTGGATAGTAGTTTAGAAATTTTAAATAAAACTAAAGAGATTACAGAAAAAACAAGAATATATCTCAATAAAATTATAGATTCTGGATTTGATCAACCAACCAAATTGTTTAATGATTATAAAACACTCGCTGAGTTAATAGAAGAAAAGGTATCTATTAAAGATTTATTTTTTCCTAAGCTTCAATTAAAAGAAACCTTTAACCAGGCAATTCAAAAAGATTTAAGATTTGGTATTTTTCTAAATGAAAATATAAAAAAATATTTAAAAAATAAATTAAGCGAAAGCAATGAAAACTTGAAAACACTAATTTCAGAGTTTAGCGAAAAAATAAAAGGTGGTTCATTTGAATACCAAAGTGAAATTAATAATATACACAACTTATGTCAAAAAATTTTTGATGAATTAGATTTTTTACAAAAAATAAAAATTAATAAAAATAATTATATATTTTTTGGATTGTCAAAATTGTATGTTTGTTGCTTATCTCCTAAGTTTAACAGCAATATAAGTGAATATTCCAAGGAACATAACAAGCACATTATAAATGTATTGCAAAATATGATTGAAGTAGTAGAAAATTTCAGTCTATTTTTAGAACACTCTTCTAATGGCGATAAAACTGCTTCTTTCTTAATAAGAGATAACTACATTCAAGATTTACTATTTGAAATGAAAATTATTGAAAGCAATAATGAATTAACAAATATGCCAATTTTCAAGAATACAGAAGAATTTTTTGATATCAATTATTATTTAAATCAAATTAATGAAGCTAGTGCTTTCATTGAATTTAATGATACTGATAATTTATTGAGCGAAGAAATTAAAAGCATATATTCAAATATTAAATATTTATCTGAACAAGCAATAAATGATGTAGAAAATAATAATAAGATGTTTGTTCAAATTGAAAGTCAATTGTCAGATTTAACAAAATATTTAGTTGATTACGAAGTAATTAAAAATTTGGCTAATGAAATTAAATCCTTCTCTGAAAGGAACAATTCAAATTATGACAACTCTAGTTTTAAGCAAGAGTTTTCTTTGGGTATTATTCTTTTAGAACATGGAATAAATAACCATATCAACGAAACAGTAGACCCACGTAACTCCACAAAATTTAAAGAACAGGTTGAACTTCAAATTGAAAGGCTTCAGTCATTAAATCCTCAAGATGAAAATTTGGCAATTCCACAAATATTCAATGATAATGGCTTGGCAAAAGTATTTGAAGAGTATAATAAAAAATTAAAAAATATTGAAGATTCTCTAGATTATTTTTTAAAAAATAATGGTGAAAATATTGAAGAAATTGTAACTTTACCTAAGGTTTTATGGGATATTAAAGGTATATTTTTATCAATAGAAAAACAAGAAGCCTTAAAAATAATAGATTTCATAATAACTCCTTGGAGTGAAATTATAGAAAAAAATTCATTTGATGTGAACATGGTAGATTTACAACAAAGTGTTGAGTTTCTAGGTGGAATCTCTCTACTAGTAAAGGCTTATTCAGAAGGCAATATTTTAGAGGGAGATGAAATTTACGAAAATATTGTTGCTAAGTTTCATAAAACAAAATTTATAGATGAAAATGAAAAAATTGAAAATGCTTTCTTAGTAGAATCAAATATTGAAGATAATTTTGAAAATCTTAACAAGGAAGATGAATCAACTGAAATCAATTTTAGTGGAGAAAGTCAAATGAATATTTCAGATAAAGAAGATAAAATTATAACTAGCTTATCTGATGGTGATTGGCCGCTTTTGAAAGAGTTAGAAACAACAAGATTTGCGTTAAAAAATAAAAAGAAAAAAGAGTCTATTATTGAAAACACAGAAGAAGTTATTGAAAACATAACAAAAGAAGTTGACCTTGAAAGCTCGTTTAAAGAACAAGACCTAATAAGCAATAATGTAAATAATGTTGAAATTGTTTCTGTTGACTCAACAGAAAAAGATGAAGTAGCAGAAGAAAATAGCTTTATTAATGAAATTAATTCAAATGAAGAAGAATATCAAATTTCTTGGGTGAGTGACTCAACAAATGACCCAGAATTAGCTGAGATTTTTTTACTTGAAGCACAAGAAGTATTTGAAAATTTAGAAAAAGAATTTGTTGTTTTAAATAATGATATTAGCAATAAAGATGCTTTAACAAACATAAGAAGATATTTTCACACTTTAAAGGGTAGTGGAAGAATGGTTGGTTTGAAATATATGGGAGAGGTTGCTTGGATGATTGAGCAAACTTTAAATAGATGTTTGTCTGACGAATTAACTTTTAATCAAGATTTGTTAGATATGACCATTGAAATTAAAGAAAAATTCCAAGAATGGGTGGGTGATTTACAAATTAATAATTTAGTTAATTTAGATATTGTTCATATTAAAAATAAATTGCTTCCACTTAATAATTCGTTACAAAATTCATTTGAATTATCAAATAATATTGTTGAGTATGAAAATTCTATCAAAGAATCAATTGTTGAAGAAACTGTTACAACAAATAATAGTTCAGACAAAGTTTCATTAGATGAAAATATTATTTTTGATGAACCAACAATAACACAAGAAGAAACTGAAATAATTTCGACAGAAAATACTTCAAGTTCAGAACATGAATTTATTGTAATAGATAGTGTTGAAATAAGTTCACAAGAATTTTTGGATTTTAACAAGAAGAGTGAAGAATTAATTAATTCGTTAAAAGAAGTAGTTAATATGTCTTTTGAAGAGCCTATCCTATTGGGTGATAATTTTGTCATAATGGCTAAAGATTTGGGGTATGTATCAGCTTTAGTTGGTTTATCAAAAATAACTAAACTTGCAAACCATATAGAATCTGTTGCTGTGACAGCAAACAATTTAAACATTGGTTTGTCTCAAGCGTCCTTAAATAAATTAAGACATGTAGTAGATAATTTAGAGGTTTTTAAATCAGCAGAGGCATCAGACCATGTTGCTTTTTATGAAAGCCTCAAAGAAATTCTTGTTGATTTAGAAAAAGAAATCTTGGAATTTGAAAAAATTAATGAAATTGAAGAAAATATTTTAGAAGAGGAAATTGATATGGAAAAACTTGCCCAAATGAAGATGGAGTTGTTAGAAGAAATGAATGCAATTTTAGAAGAAAAAAATTCTTTATTAAAAACAGTTTTAGAAAAATTAGAAAATTCACAACAAGAAAATCAAGATTTAGTTCAAAAACTATCTAATTTAGAAGAGAATTTTGAAAATTTTAAAGCTAATCAAGAACAAAAAGAAAAAATGTTTGTTAAAGCATTAGAAGTAAATAGAAACGACATTAAAGTTTTAGTTGATTTAATTAAAAAGATGTAAATTTTTTAAGGCTTTATGACAGAAGATATTTTTAAAAGTGCTATTCAGGAAGATTTATCTTTAGTTTTTAAAGAAAAATCTAAGAATAATTCATTATCTGGAATTGTATCAGAGAATATTAACATTGTTAATTTAATAGAAGAAAAAGTATCAACTACTGAAGATGAATTTGATGAAGAAATATTTGAGATATCCAAGTTGGAATCAGAAGAGATGTTGGATAATAGTCAAATTATTATAGAAAAAATTGAAAGTGAAAATTTACAACCAGAAGAAATAACTGAATTTAAAAGATACATTCATACATTAAAAGGTTGTGTTAGAATGTCTGGGTTAAATAAGGCAGGAAATATAAGCCATAAGATAGAGACAATTTTAGAATATATTATTGAAAACAATATAGATATTAAATTATTTAAAAGTTATTTTGAAGAAGAACTAGAAAAAATAAAGTTCCTAATTCAAAATCCAACTAAAGAATTAAATCAAATTGAAATTGATTGGTTAGATTCTACAACAATAGTAGAAACCGAAAAAGACGAAAAAATAGATGTGTCTGAAATGCCAGAAAATTTTAATTCAAATGAAATTAAAAAAGAAATATTTGAACAAAGAAAAGAAATAAAACAATTTATAAAAATACCATATAGAATAATAGAAAACACCATTAATAATGCCAGTTCTATTAGGTTGTTAAGAAATTCTTTAGAAGATAGTATCTTAAATAATAAAAAATCATTATTTGAACTAAAGGAAGCTTCCTTAAAGTTATATAGAATGGTAAAAGAAGTTGAACTACAAGCAGAGACTCAAATTCAATCAACTATGGATATAAAGGAAAAAATTGAAAATGATTTTGATCCTTTAGAGTTTGATAGATTTACTCGTTTGCAAGAGTTGACAAGATTAATAAATGAAGTTTTGTCAGATATAGAAGGTTCTATTGGGGCTTTAGAAGAAAACATAAAAATACAAGGAAACTCCGTTAACGAACAGTCAATTTCAACAAATAACTTACTTAATGATTTGATGCAAATTAGATTGGTAAGTGTTGATAAGTTCTCAGAAAGATTTTATAAAGTAGTTAGAAATACAGCAAAAGAATTAAATAAAAAAGTAAATTTACAAATAATAGGTGAAAAATTAGAAATTGATAAGTTATTGCTAGATAAAATTATCAGTCCTATTGAACATATTTTAAGAAACTCTATAGCTCACGGAATAGAAAGCCCAGATGTTAGGACAACTCTAAAAAAAGAATCAACAGGGAAAATAACATTAGAAATTAAAGTTGAAGGAAATTTAACTATAATTAAAATATCTGATGACGGAGCTGGTATAAACCTAAAAAAAGTAAGAGAAATAGGAATTAAAAAAAATCTGATTGATTCTTCTCTAGAGTATTCAAAAGAAGAGATTATAAATTTGATTTTCCACTCTGGATTTTCAACAGCAGAAAATGTTTCCCAAGTTGCTGGCAGGGGAGTTGGAATGGATGTTGTTAAAAGTGAAATTTTATCAGTTGGTGGAACAATAGAAATACAAACAGAAGAAAATATAGGAACAACTTTTAAGTTAAAATTGCCTGTAGATGTTGCAACTAGTCAAACAATATTGGGTTCTGTAGCGGGCAAATTATTTGCTATACCTAATCTTTTAATAGAAAGTATAGGCTCTTTAAAGCAAGAAGAGGCAATAGATGCATATAAAAATAAAAAGATTAATATTAATGGTTCAAAGTGTGACTTTTATTATGGTGGGCATTTACTTGGTTTAGAAAGTTTTAAAAAAATCCCTAAAGTTCATACTCACAATGCTTTTTTGTTGATTAAATATGCTGATAAAAAAATGGCTGTAGGATTTGATAAAATAATTGGAGATTCTGAAATAATAGTAAAACCAATGGGTTTTATTTATGGTAAATTTTTTGGTGTATTGGGAGGTACAATATTAGGGGATGGTAGACAGGCATTAGTTATAAATCCCATACAAATACTAGAACATTATAAAAAAAATATATTAACAAATTTTACATCTAACGATCAAAACGATGAAAAAATTAAAATATTGGTAGTTGATGATTCTTTAACAGTAAGAAAAGCATCCTCTAAAATGTTAGAAAGAAACAATTTTCAAGTTATATTAGCTACAGACGGAGAAGATGCTATAGAACAATTGCAAGATACAACACCTGATATAATATTGTCAGATATAGAAATGCCTAAAATGGATGGATTTGAATTAGTCAAACATATAAGATCTATTGAAAAATTCAATAACATTCCAATTACGATGATAACGTCTAGAACAGCAGAAAAACATCAAAACTTAGCTTTTGAGCTTGGAGCAAATGCTTTTTTAGGTAAGCCTTATAATGAACAAGAACTGATAAATACAATTAATCAGCTAATTAAAAATAAAAACACATAACTATAGAATTTTCTAGCATATTGACAATATTATCTAAAATTGTATAGAAATAGAAGAAAAGGGAAAATATAATGTTAGAAGAAAATATTGCTTTAGTGTTAGATATACTAATAAACAAAAAAAAGCCTATGTCTATTGCTGATATTGCGGAGGAGTCAGAGTTAGATTCTTCTTTATTAAATTCAGCTATTAATATAGTAAAATTGCTAGAGTTAGCCACATTAAAACAAGATGGTAAACTCTATTTAAATAAGATTGTTAAAGGTATAAATTTAGCTAAGGCTGCCCAATTAGGTGTTGATTTGGTAGCTTTTAACTTTTTTGAAGTAAGTAAAGCAGAAAAGAAAATTGCCTTAGAGTTGGCAACAAAAGCAGAAAAAATAAAAACTATAGAAATACAAAATAGAAAGCCATTGCTACAAAAGAGAAATCATTTTTCTAGTAGAAAAACAGATGATGTAGCTGATAATTTAATTATTATATTAGAAGCTGCTAATCAGTCATTATATGAATATTTAGAAAAATTAGCAGAAAAAGATGAATATTTAAAATCATTAATGTTAATGCATGAACAGACAGAAAAATCGCTATCTTCTTATTTGGAATATCTAAAATAAAGGAAAAATATGCTATCACCAAAAGAAAAAGAAAAGATAGAAAATTTACCAAAAGAATTTAATATTGTTCCAGAGCCTGAAGATTTTAATTTGATGGCTTTTAAAAGAACAGAAATATCTAAGGTTTGGACTAGAAGATTATTATTCGCAACTGTTTTGTTTAATTTAATTTCAATTGTTTTTATGGTTTTATCTATTGGTGTAGCCTTCATGAAGCCAGAGCCAGAATTTTATGCTTCAACCCCTTCTGGCAGGGTAATATTTTTAGAAACATTAAGGAACTGAAATGAAAGGATTGTTGGATTTTCTAGATAAAACACCAGATGATGCCCTAACAGAAAGAATGGGTAAGGAGCCTGTTTCATCAAAATATTGGATGTTTTTTGGTATTTCTATTTTTGCTTTACTAATAAGCGCCCTATTAAATTTCACATCTTTATTTAGAAAAAATGAAACACCCCCTGCTGATTTATATAGTGTAGTTCGTAAAGATGGAAAGTTAGATGAATCAACAGTGAAATTAGTAAGAGTAACTTTACCTTCTGCCCACAATACAATTAAAAATGTTACTGCTTGGATTAAAGAGGCTATAGGAGAGACTTATTCATTCGGATTTTTAAATTTCGACAAACAAGTTAAAAAAGCATCTCTTTATTTTACAGAAGAAGGATATGCGGGTTATTTAAGAGCTTTAGAGATTGCAAAAATTAGAGACACAGTAGTTTCCAAGAAATTAGAAATATCAATTTTGCCACTTAAAGAACCTATTTTAATTAATAGTGGTATGTTTAGAGATGAAGAATATTGGAGATTTAAAACTCCAGTGTTGGTAAACTATTTTGGTGGAAAAGAACCAATAAGAGAAAAATATATGTTGGAAATTTTAATCAGAAAAGTTCCTTCTTATGTCAATCCAAAAAGTTTGGCAATTCATGAATATATAATGACCCCAATGTAAGAGGATATATGGAAAAAGAAAAAGTTAAATTAAGTGCTAGTAATAGAGAGCAGGCAAAAAAAGGACAAGGATATTCTTCTAAATCTTCAATTGTCGTTGCTTTAAGAAATAAATTTTTTTATATGATGTATAGAAATGCCTCTTTGGTTTTTTTCACATCCATTATAACTATGATTTCAAGTGTAATGGTGTTCATGTTCTTCACAAATCAAAAAGTTCCAGCTCAATATGTGCCAATTAATGAAGATGGTACCTATATTAATCTTTTACCAATAAGAGATTGTAAATCTAAATCTGAAGCAGAAGTCAAAAGATTTATAACAACTGCTACAAATAAACTATTTAGATATGATTACATAAACTATTCTGATCAGTTCCAAGATTTTACTCAATACTTCACACCAGACGGTTGGAATGAATATCTTACATCATTTAAAAATTCAGGTAGCTTAAATGCCTTATTAGAAAATAAGTGGATTGTAACAAATGAAATATTAGGAATTGCAGAGTTCACAAAGGAACCATTTTTAGATCCTGAAGATAATTCTTGTACTTGGGAAGCAAAAATACCTTTGAATGTAACATATGTAGGGGCAAGTTCACAAAAAAGTAGAGTAGATTTTTATGTGAGATTAAGCAGAGTTAGTGTAATTAAGAGCCCAGAAGGTTTAGGAATTAAAAGAGTAGTAACTAAAACAGTAGGACAATAAAATTTTAGTTTTATTTGACTTTATGTTTTATATTCAATAAGTTTTATTTAGAAAATTAAAATAGGAGCAAAAATGAAAAAAGACAATAAAAAAGAACTTTTCAAAAAGTTAGCAATAAAAATTGGATTGTCTTCTTGTTTTTTAGGGGTTTCGGGTATAGTTCTAGCACAAGCAACTAATCCTTTTGGATCTGATTCTGGAAACAAAGGTAATGTAGCTATAAACTATAATGAAGGTATCAATAATATGAATGGGAATGTTCAAGTTAATCAACAAGCAATTCCTAGTGTTCCTCCTGCTGGTCTTCCACCAATACAAGAAACTGTTACAAGAAGTTCTTCTGGCGAACAAAATGAGGTTGATTCTGTTTTAACATTTATCAACACACCAAACGAAAGAATTAGAGAATTAAATAGAGAGTTATATAAAAAAGGCAAGGTTTTAAATGAAGGACCTGTTGCTACTCCTAAATCTAATAACGGAATGGTAGTTGCTCATGTTTCACCCGGATCAGTTTCTCCAGTTGTAAGGCTATTTAAAAATAGAACATCAACTATTATAATTACAGATATGTCTGGTCAACCTTGGCCAATTTTAAATTATGATGGCTTATCAACTGATGATTTTGCAGTTAAACGATTAGACAATCCTGCTCCTAACGGATATGTTCTTTCTGTTACCCCTAAAGGAGCCTTTGTGTCTGGAAACTTAGTGTTAATATTAAAAGGTTTGCCAACCCCACTAAATATTGAGTTTATATCAGCACAGAAAGAGGTTGATGTAACAACAGAAATTAGAGTTCAAGCAAAAGGACCAAATTCAAACTTTTCAACTATAGGGCTTCCATCTTCAATAGATACAGCACTCTTATCAGTGCTCCAAGGAGTCGCCCCTACTGGTGCTAAAGAATTAAAGGTTTCAACTTCTGCAGCCCAAGCTTGGCTAACAAAAGATGGTTCTATGTATGTGAGAACTAGATATAAAATTATGTCACCAGCTTTTGATAATGTAACATCTAGTCCAGATGGAACCTATGCTTATAAAATGGTTCCAGTTCCAGTAGTGTTGTTTAAGGTAGCAGACGGAAGATTTGGCGAATTTACAATTTCTGGATATTAATAATTTAAAAGATAATGGAGAAAAACATGAGTAAAATAGAAACATTGAAAAACAATCCTAAACAAAGAAACATTATTATGTTTGGAATTGGGCTTGGTGTATTAATTGCTTTTGCTGGTGCTTATATGGCAACAAGAAATAATGGAAAACAAGAAATATCTGGTGGTTCAGCCGCAGTAGTAGAAGCACCCAATGTTAAGACAGCAACAGGTGCTTCTAATTCAGCACTTTATAATGAAAAAGTAGAGCAAAGCAATAAACTAGAAGCAGAAAAGGCATTGGAACAAGAAAAAACATTCGTTGCTACCCCAGTTAATAAAGGTGCTTTTAATTCAAATTCTCCTATTGACGATTTAGATAAACAAATCAAGGCAGAATCTCAAAAAGAAGAAACAGAGAAGAAGGTGGAAGAAAAATCTGTTGAAGTTAAACAAGAAAATAACCAACAGCAAGTAGCGCAACAAGCTCCTGTATTGCCACCTCAAGTGCAAGTGAATCCTGCACCGCAACCACAAGTTGTTTATAAGTATGTAGAGAAACCACAAAAGAAAAAATTCGGTTCAGAAGAAGATAGAGTTTTAATAGCTTTACTTTCTGGTGCCAATCAAATAAAAAGTTCCAATGCTGAAACAACTTTCGGAGGTATAGATGCTTCCAAGTTAGCACAGCAAAATCAAATAACTGCTCAATCATCTCAAGCTACTATAAATGAGCAACCAGCTAATCAGTTATTGGATAAGGCTGGAACTATATATAATGCTGTATTAGAGACAGCTATTAACTCAGATGAACCAAGTCCTGTTTTAGCTAAAATTGTATCAGGAAAATTAAAAGGTACTAGGTTGATTGGAAAAATGGTTACTTCAGGCGAGAAAGTGGTGGTTGAATTTAAAACTGCTTCAGTTCCAAGTAAAGAAAAAAGTTTATCTGTAAGTGCTATAGCAATAGATCCTAACTCTAGCAGAACAGGATTGGCTACAGATGTTGATAGACATTATTTCTTAAAATATGGAGTATTGCTAGGTGCTGCTTTCTTGGGTGGATATGCTGATGCTTTAGCTTCACAAAATACAACTACAACTCAAAATGCTGACGGTTCAGTTTTAACTAAAACAGGTCAGTTAAGTGATAAGCAAGTTACTCAACAAGCAATAGGTAGTGTTGGTAAAGAATTAGCTAACCAAACTAGAAGCCAAGTGCAAAGTGTAAAGCCAACTATAACAGTTAATGCTGGCTCAGCAATTGGTGTTTTACTAATGGAAGATTTTTATGTTAAATAAGAAGACAAATCTTGACAATCATTTATATATTGTTAAAGGTTATTAAATTAAATTTAAATAAGAGGGAAAAAAAATGTCTACAAAAAATACACAAAATACAGAAGATATGTTAGATCAAACCTTCGCTAACTTTGATAGCCAGGTAACTGGAATAGAAGAGGAAGTTTCTAACAAAAAACCAGTTGCTACATCAGGTGGTGGCAAAAGTAATCTAATGTTATTTATTGCTGCGGGTATTGCTGCTGTAGGAGCTATAGCATATATTGTGGTAATAAAAGGTGGTATGTTAGATGGTGGACAACCAGCTCAGCAACAACCACCAGCACAAGTTGCTGCTCCAGCGGCTCAGCCTAATGCTCAAACTCCACCAGTGGATATGAATGCCCCTCAATTACCAAATCAAAATGCTCCAGTTGTTCCAGGTGCTCCAGCATTACCAGGAACTCCTGCTGTGCCAGAAGTTAAAGTAGAAGCTCCAGTTGTTCCTCCAGTGGCTCCTGCTGTTCCAGAAGTTAAAGTAGAAGCTCCAGTCGTTCCTCCCGTGGCTCCAGTGGTACCTACTGTTCCAGAAGTTAAAGTAGAAGCTCCAGTTGTTCCTCCAGTGGCTCAACCATCAAATGCCCCAGCGGTTCCAGGTGTTCCAAGCTTACCAGCAATTAAATTGGATAACTTAAAAGCAATTGGTGGTAAACCTGCTGCTCCAGGTTCAGAATCTAGTGCTTCAATTATGTTGGCAGAAGAATTAAAATCTATGTTTGATCGTCAAACTGCTGAATTTAAAACTGAATTAACTGATGTTTCTACAAGAGTTGGAGCAATTGAATCTGCTGTAACTGAACAAAAAGATATCAACAAAAAAGTTGAAGAAAGACTTGTTAAGTTAGAAAGCGGTGCAGTTGTTCCTGCTGGAAAATCAAAACTAGAAGCAATTAAAATGAAAAGTGCCAAACAAGCAGAAGAAAAAAAATCTGAAGAAGTAACAGCTACAGAAGAAGAAAAGCCTGTTGTGAAGCAAAAATACAGTAAGAAAAAAGAAGCAGTTAAAGCTGACAAAAAAGAAAAGGCTGACAAAAAAATAAAGGCTGACAAAAAGGAAGTGAAGTCTAAAGCTGTAGAAAAAGCAGAAACAAAAGATGATTCATTATTAGTAGACAAGTCTGAACCATCTACAACTGCTACAACTGTAACTGCAAAAAAAGGTAAAGAGGTTGTTAAGGTAAATATGCCTAAGATTGAAGTTCATTCTATATACGGTGGAAGAGCTTGGGTTAAAAATAGTGATGGATCTTTAGCTACATATGAAGCTGGTGACACATTACCAACAGGCGAAAAAATTAAAAAAATTAATGATGATGCCTTTGAGATTGTGACAGACAAAAGAACAATTTCAAAATAAATAAAAGTCCTTCGGGACTTTTTTTTATACTTGATTTTTAATTTATTTTACATATCATTATTTTATAAGAAAAAAAATCACATGATTAATAAAAACAAATTTAATATATTGCTTGCCTTAATAATATTAGCATTAATGCCAAATGACTCCTTTGCACAGTCATTAACTCTAGATGGTGTTTTTGGAAATTTCAAATCATCTTCAATAGCTTTAAGTAATTTAGTTCAAGCATCAACTTATGCAATTGGTATATTTTTTGTTTTATCTTCAATATTCAAATTTGCTCAATTAGGTAGCAATCCTCAAATGTCACCAAAAGTGCCAATCACAATGTTTTTGGTTGGTGTTTGTTTGTTCTCATTGCCAAGTGCATTATTAATTGTTCAAGAAACAATGGCATTGGGTGGTGGAGGTCCAGGTGACATGTTTGTATCATCTACTGCTTCAGTTGGACAAATGACCAAAAAAGGAATTGAGGGTGTTCTTTGGTTCATAAGATTAATAGGTTATATCGCATTTGTAAGAGGTTGGTTGTTACTAAATCAAGCAGGACAAGGAAAAGAGGGTGCCTTAGGAAGAGGGCTTACTCATATCTTTGGTGGAGTTGCTGCTATAAATGCAAAATTAACAGCAGAAATATTAGCAAACAGTATCGGAATGCCACTTGCTTTTTAAAATAATAAGGTGTTGACTTTTTTATTTTTATTATTAGTATTTAATTATCCAAGATTATAAGGGAGACAAAAATGAAAAAAAATCTAGTGAAATATTTATCCGTAGCTGTGGGAGCAGCTGGATTAAGTTTATTGGCTGTTGACCCAGCTATGGCTCAAGGTCTTAATAACGTAACAGGTGTTGTAAAAAGCCAAATGCCTGGTGTTGCTGAAGTTCTTTCAGCGATTGCCTATGTAGCTGGTGTAGGTTTTGGAATTAAAGCTATTCTAAAACTAAAGGAACACAATGAGTCAAAAGGACAAGTTCCTCTTTCTCAGCCTATAACTTTAGGTATCGTTGCTGGTCTATTATTGGCATTACCAAGCTTCTTACAAACAGCTAAACAAGGTATTTTTGGAAGCGGTTCCAAAGGCACCACTTTAGAAGGTGGTAATATCAGAAGTATTGATAATTAATTCAATAAAATATAAAAAGCCTATCTTATTGGTAGGCTTTTTTTTTAAGGAAATATATGAAAAAGAAAATTTTATTATTTACATTATTAATGCCGATAGTGGCTTTTGCTGCAACGGGACAAACAGTTGCTTCAATAGCTAACTCAATGTTAGGACAACTTCCTGGATTGGAAAGCCTAATGGTATCTATGTCATATATTTTTGGTATTATTTTAGGAATCAAAGGTATTTTAAAATTAAAAGAACACAATGAGTCAAAAGGACAAGTTAAATTGGCTGTTCCTATTGTAATGATAATAGCTGCAGCATTATTCTTGGCACTCCCATCTACATTAGAAACTGGTAGAGAAGCTGTTGGACTCAATGGAAAAGGTGCTACTCGCTCTGGTGGTTCTAGTGGCGGCAGTTCATATTAATTATGTCTCTTATATATAAAAGTCAAACCAAGTGTTTGACTTTTTTCTTATTAAGTTTAATCTTATAAAAATATTATTTTAGGATTTAATATGGAATTTCAAAGAGAGCTAGTCTTAAGCGCTAATAGAAAAAGTTGGAAAATGTCATCCACTCATGGCACAGAATTTGATAAAGAATTTAAAGATTCTAAGGGAAATCCTGGGAAAAATAATCAAGTTTGGAGCGATGTTTGGAAAAGAGATCAATACAGATGTTACTATTGTGGGTTTATATCAAACAGACATCAAGAAATACATCATTTAGATGATGATCACACAAATAATTCATCAGATAATCTAGTTACTGTTTGCCCTTTATGTCATCAAAATTTTCATTTAGATACAGCTTCAACCACAAATGGTGGTAAAATAATTTGGCTTCCAGAGTTTTCACAGCAAGAATTAAATTATCTTTCTAGAGCAATTTTTATTGCTATAGAAGAACAAGAAAGTAAAGGTGAAGATGATGAAACACATAATTTCGTAAGGGTTGCTAGAATGCTAGAAAATTTTTTGTCAGAAAGAGCATTAATTGTTGAGCAACATATTCAAAATGGTTCTTCTGACCCTGCTGTTTTCGCTAATGCTTTAATTAACTTAAAAGAAGAGCAATACTCTCGTAGGGAAATATTTCTAAAACCATTTAAGTTATTAAATTTAAGGTCTAGATTTCCAATTCAAACAAAATATTGGAAAAATAATACTTTTAAAAACTTACCATTAGAAACTTGGGAAAAATTAATTATTAAGTAAATGGAAAATAAAAATATTAGTAAATTATTTGATGATACAGCAAATATAAAATTTGGCTGTGTAATGTTTGACCTTCAAATTTCAGAAGAGGGTAAAAGTATACCTATGCCTGGTAGTGGTTGGGCATCTGTAGAAGGTGGTCCAGCTTTTAGAATTAAAGGCACAGGTGATCTTTCAAATTCAGTTAAATGGTTGACAAATTTATCCCAACAAACCTTATGGAAAACTGGAGCAGTCAAGCAACCAAAATTAAAACATTCAAGTTACTTAAGAACTGATGTTGGTCAAATAATGAAAGAATTAGGTTTATATCCACCTAAAACACCTATAGCAGACATATGTGAAACATTATCAATGCTATTTAATAAAGTAATGAGATTAGCTATTGAATTTTATAATTTAAAAAGTTTTAATCAAAAAGAATTGTATTCGGAAATAAAATTAGAAATATTGGGGGATGATAGAAATATTTCAATTCATGTAGATGAGGCTCTTTCTAGAGCATACCAAGATTTAGTTATTTGCGAAAAGTCAATTTCAAAAGAAAAATCAAACTTCATAACACTTAAAAGACCTAGATATTTTCATGCAAAATCAATCATTGATACATCTATCCCATTTTGGAACGGTGATTGGAAGTTTATATCTTCTGAAGAGTTGCCAATAGGAGAAGATAAAAAAATAAATCATTTAATGAGTTTAGATAGACCATTCGTTGCCAAAATAAATGTAAATAAGTTCAATATTTCAGAAGATTTAAATGTAGATTTAAGTAAACTTTTAAATTTAGGAGAGGCAATGGGAGAAGGTGGTAAAACCAAAGAAAGAAATTGGGTTTGCCAGCCAGAACTTTTATACTTAAGTAGATTTGCTGATTTAACAATAGAAGCTGTATTTGTGGCAGATGGGTTTCAAAAATTGAATGAAAATATAAAATTACCATATTTAGGAGAGCTATCTGACTTTTCCTATAGTTTAGGTATTTTAGCTGAAAACTTTTGGATAGGATTGGCAAATAGATCTATAAATCCTCAAACCAGAAGTAAAACATTAGTGTCTCCCCGTGCTTGTTGGTTAAAAGCGGCTGATAGATTTATGACAATGACATCTGCTATGATGTTAGCATCTGCTGGATTTGAAATAGCATCATATGGTTATGGTGGAGTTACAGTAAGTGTTCAAGAAGATGATATAGAAAAATTAATAGAATTAGCACCCCATGCGGGCTTATTAGTTCCAATGAATTTAATAAATTAATTTTCTTTTTGTTTGTTACGTAAATCTTTTGCTCTAGCTACTGAAAATTTTACTTGCTTATTAAATAAATTTTGCCAAGTTTGTTTTTCATTTGAACTACATTTTAAGTTCTCAATTTCATTTAATTTATAGGCCGCATCTTTAAATTTTGCTAAAGAAGATGTATTGCCATCTCCTAGTATAAGAGAATCTACTTCTAAAATAGAATTTTTAATATTTGAAGTTCGGATAAAGAAATCTATTTTAGCCAAATCTTCTACTTCCATTGTGTGATTATTTTCCATTATTTACTTCTAATATAAAAAAATAATTTAATCAATACTAAATATTTGACAAAAGGGTGTTTTATTTTTATTTATTATAAAAACGAAAAGGTATTTCTTTATGTTAAATGGACTAGTTAATGGGTTAGATTCTTTTTTTATGTGGTTAAGTGGGGCACTTAAACAAAACCTTGCTGATTACTCAGAATTAGAAACAGCACAAAATGAATATTCTTTAGTGGCAAAAGATGGATCATTGTTATCAGTTATAAGAATAGATGGTTACAAATCACTAATCAATACAGAGGCATTTTACAATAAAATATCTGAACCTTTTTCTGGGGGCATTGACCCATTTATGACGAAATCTGGTCACGCTATTCAAGTGTGGTTTAGTATTGATCCAGATAAAAGCGAATCAATTGTAAGACAAGCTTTAAATCCATCATACGAAACAGCAAAAAGACTTAACTTAGATATTGAAGAAATTTTAGATGAGAGAGTAAAGTACATATCAAATAGAGCAAACTATGAAGAAACTTTTTTGGTGTTATGGACTAAACCTTCAATTTTAGTTAAACAAGACATTGCTTTAGAAGCAAAAGAAAAAAAGAAAGTAAGATTGCAACAAAGAGCACCACAAGGAAACGCTAGTGATCCATTTGCTGCCAATGGCTTGATAGAAAATGCTCATTTATCTTTTGTTGATAACATTGAGCAAATGTTATACGGAATGGGTATTGCTTCTGAAAAACTAAGTGTAAGAGCAGCAGCAAGACATATTAGGCAGTCAGTAGATGATGAATTTACAAGTAATGATTGGGAACCATTTTTGCCAGGAGATAAAATAGCTCCTAATATTCGTAGAGAAATGCCTAAATCAGAAGAGTGGGATATAGTGTGGCCAAAATTAAGTTGGCAAGTTTGTCCAAGAGATGCTGTCCTTAAGGGTGATAATTTAGTTCAAATTGGAAATAAAGTTTATGCTCCGGCTTATGTTGATTTATTGCCAAAAGAAATTCAGCCATTTGCTGCTTTATTTGGTTCAATTGGTGGAAAGTATCCTTGGAGAATATCATTTCTTATTGAGGGTGATGGCTTATCTGCGGTAGCTTCTAGAGCTACATTTGCTTCAATATTAGGTTTCGTTTCAGGAAACAATAGACTATTAAATACTAGTGTTAAAGTTTTAAGAGAAATGTCTGATAATTATAATCAAACCGTGGTAAAAATTAGAATATCTCTATGTACTTGGGGTAGAAAAGGAACAGAGTCAACAGTTGAGAGTAATCTTTCAAATTTATCAAAATCAGTTCAAAGTTGGGGTTCTTGTCTAGTTTCAGAAGTAACTGGAGATCCTTTGGCGGGAGTTATTTCAAGTACTTTAGGTGTAACTTCAGGAAGTGTTGCGACAACATCGGCAGCACCATTAGGGGCAGTTTCTTTTATGCTTCCACTTTCTAGACCAACATCTGCCTGGAGAAATGGAGCAGTTTTACTAGTTTCTCCAGATGCAAAGCTTATGCCTTATCAACCTGGTTCATCACAACAAACAACTTGGATTCAATTAATTTTTGCTAAACCTGGTTCTGGTAAATCTGTTTTAATGAACATCACCAATCTTGCTTTATGTTTAGCCCCAGGTATTCCTAGATTGCCAAGAATTGGAATTGTTGATATTGGTCCTTCTTCAAGTGGTTTAATATCACTACTAAAGGAAGCCTTACCTTCAGATAAAAGACATTTAGTTCAATATTATAGAATGAGAATGACAGAAGAGTTTTGCGTAAATCCTTTTGATACACAATTGGGGTGTAGATATCCAACTGCGGAAGAAGTGGCATTTTTAAATAATTTCTTATTGCTATTGGTTACTGATCCAAATAAAGAAAGGCCTGAAGAAGGTATGGCTGGATTAGTGCAAGCAGTAGTTCAAGATATGTATAACAAAACATCAGAAAAGGGAATGCCCAAGAGATATGATGTTGGAGTTGATAGAAAAGTAGATGAAGCTTTAGAACAATTAGGAGCCGTGATTGATTATAGAACAAGTTGGTGGGAAATTGTTGATATACTTTTTAAAAATGGTCTAACACACGAAGCTATGTTAGCACAAAGACATGCTGTTCCTTTATTGGCTGATGCTGCTGGTTCAGCACAAGATGATAAAATTAGAGATATTTATGGAAAAGTTGTTGTTAGCACTGGAGAAACATTGATTCAATATTTTAACAGATCTATAACAGATGCTTTGAACCAATATAAGATTTTAGGAAGACCAACTGTTTTTGATATCGGAGAAGCAAGAGTTGTTTCTTTAGATTTAGATGAAGTTGCTAAATCTGGTGGAGTTCAAGCTCAAAGACAAACTGCTGTAATGTATATGTTGGCAAGATATATTTTAGGTAAAGATTTTAAAATTGGTGTAGAAACAGTTAATGAAATGCCCTACCCCTCTCACATGGTTATACCAGAAACGATTCCTGTTCAAGAATATAAAGCATATCACAAAAAGCGTATTGAAGATACAAAAGAAGACTTCAAAAGATTATGTTTTGACGAATTCCATAGAACTTCAAGTTCAGCTATGGTTAGAGAGCAAATTATTGTAGATATGCGCGAAGGAAGAAAGTGGAACTTAGATGTAACATTAGCATCACAGTCACTAGAAGATTTTGATGATACTATGAAGTCTTTTGCTACAGGTATATTCATTATGGATGGTGGAAATGAAAAAGATATTAATAATTTAGTTGAAACTTTTGGTATGGATGACCCCGCTGAAAGATTTTATCTTTCCAAAGGAAAAGTTCATGGTCCAAGAGGTGGTAAACCTGGTGTATTTATGGCTAAGTTCATTACTAATACAGGGAAATATACTCAATTATTAAGTGCTCATATTGGGGCTATAGAAATGTGGGCATTATCCACAACAGCAGAAGATGCAGCTATTAGAGCAAGGTTATATGAAAAAGTGGGTCCTTCAAAAGCAAGAAAAATTCTTGCCGCTTATATGCCAGAGGGTTCAAAGAAAATAGTAGAACAGCGCAAAGAAAGCATGAAAAACTCTGGAGTATATACTGATGATGATTCAAATATATATACTCAATTAGTAGATGAATTATTAAAGCGAGCTGGACATTAATTATTTGGAGTCAATTTTGGAATATTTTTCAAGTTGACTTCTGTTTTTAAGCGATTATTTTTGATAAGTTTTTTTCTATAAAGACCATACATTATTGAGTTGCCTATTTTCTCTTTATCTTCTTCGCTCACTTCATAGCGTTCACAATAAGTTTCCCAATTTTCAAGTATATTAAATATATTATTGATTTGTTTCTCTATGGTTTCGTAAGATAAATTATATTTTTTTGAAAATGATTCTATAAGATTTGGATTAGCTAAAAATGTTTCAGAAGATTCTAAATCAATAGGTGTATAAATATGTGGATTTGTAAGTGTAGAGAAATTTATATCATAAAAAGGAGATAACTGCCATTTATCTTGGGAATTTAAAATTAAACGAAAATTCTTTAGGTGATTATCTGTATTATTGATTCCAACATCTAATATTGTTTTAGTCACAAAATCTAATGTGTCTTGACTAGCAAAATCAGAATAATTGTTTATTAAATTATAAATAACTGAAGCATTTTTATCTTTTATTTTTTCTTCAGGTAGTAGAGAATACAAAGATAAGCTGTGAAATTTTCTTTGTCCATCGGTATCAAATCTTTTAGACAAAAAAACATGTTCCCCAGATGGTAATGTTAAAACTTTACTTTCTGCACACTTTAATCCTAAATCTCTAGCCATATCAAGTGCTATTTGCTCTGCTAATGCGAAATCAAAAGGGTCATTGGGCAAATTAAATTTTGCTATCCAATATTCTCCATTATCATCTTCAAACATACATTTAGGGCGTATTCCACCATAACTACTTAAAGGATTGATTGCTTTTATATGAGTAATTTTTTCAATTCTTCTCATATAAAAATCAATACTCTCATCTCTAACTTGGTCAAGCCAATCTAAGCCAATAATACTTTCTTCCTTTGATTTTTCATTAAGATAAGAATTTAAGCCACCAACTACTCTTTTTTCTAAAAAATATAGTTTTTCAAAATTATTGAAATATTCATATTCTGGAAATTTTTTGCATAAAACTAAATGACCCCAATCCTCTTCACTTGGAATTAATTCCCAAAATGTTTTATCTAATAATTTAGAATTAATTTTTGAATCTACCTCAAAGTAGTCACTGTTTTGATAATTTAAAGTGGATGGGTTAATGGATGGTAAATTATTGAAAATATAATCTTGGTTATAGGAAAATCCACAATTTTGTTGATTTTCATTAAAAAGTATTTTGCCAGCATTAATAAATTGATTTTGGGTGCTTAAATAAATATCTATATTGATTGATTTGATTTTATCCATAATATTGTCTTTTTTTAATTATCTATTTTTAATTAATAAAATCAATATTTGATTATTTTTATTTTTATTGGTACATTATTCTTTTTAATTAAAATATGAGAAAAGAATTTATTTTTATACCATTAATGATGCTTGTTGGAGTAGGTTCCATAATATTATATTTTTTCTTAACACAAGATTATGATGTAATTTATAAAGAAGATGTCTTTGTGGAAAGCCAATATGATAAAAATTGCTTAAAGAAAGAGGTAGAACATCATTTAAATGCCGTTCATTTAAGTTTTAATAAAAATAAAATTAAAGAAAAATATGTGGATATTTTTTTAAATGAAGATAAAGTCGGTTCTTTTTTTATAGATCATGCGAAATCAATTGTTTACTATCCAAATATTTTTGAAAAAAATATGCATTTAGAAACTCTATTTGAGGTAGCAGATAATTATAGAATTTTTCTATATCTTGAGCAGTATCCATTAATTAAGAATAATCTAGATAAAAAAACTTTAAATATAAGTTTTAGATTTAAAAATAAAAATGAATCAAATGAATACACAAATATTACACAATATATTATAGATACTGAAAAATATCTAAAAGATAAAAATTTCAGTAATCTTTCTTTAAATATAGAAGAATACAAAAATAAAATTAAAGTGATAGCAAGCAGTAATTCTAGTTCACCATACGAAGTGTTAGTCCAATTCAAAAAAGATAATACATTTTACAACCAACAACATTTTGATTGTAACTTAAAAACTTGTAAAAATATGCCTGATTTTTTCAATATTTCTGAAACTGATGTGTATATGGGGGTTTTAATTTTTGATAGAAGTCAAAAAGAATACACCTATGAGTATAAAAAAGAATTTTTTGTAGACAGAAAAACGAAAAGCTGTTACGAAAAAAACAATAAGAATTATTTTGAATAATCTGATTTAAATGTTTGATTTTATTTGCTTTTAGTGGTATAATATCCATTATTATTGGAATAATCTTATGGCTTTCACATTCAAAAATGTTTCACAAAAAACTATTTACAATCCAAAAAAAGAAGAAAAACTAGAGTTACAAAAAATAAAATGTATTGTCTCTAGGTTTATCTATACTGATGAAGACTCTGGATTTTTTGTCTTTTTGGCAAATTTATCAGAAGGAGAACCTAATATAGCTGTAAAAATTGAAGGTAAAACTTTTGCAAGCAGAAAATTTACAGTAGTTGGTAATTCTTTAATTATGGTTCAATCTGTTGTTGAGGGACAAGAGGTTGAAGTATGGGGGGTTTTTGAAAAAGGTAAGTATGAAGACTCAGTTCAATTTACAGCAAATGCCATTCAAGAATGTATACCAACTAAACCTAAAGCAATAGAAATATTTTTAGGTTCAGGCAAAATCTATGGAATAGGTCCCAAGACAGCAAAAAAGATTGTCAATAAATTTGGTTCAGAAACTATCTCTATTCTAGATACCGAAATAGAAAGATTATTAGATGTAGAAGGTGTTAGTGTTAAAAAATTAGAAACAATCAAATCTTCTTGGTCAGATTGGCGTGGAGTATATGAAATTGTTGCCACAATGAGAATGTATGGTGTTGGTGATGTAGCGGGAGTTAAAATTTTCAACCATTTTAAAGAAAAATCTATTTATGTTATTAAAAATGATCCTTATGCTTTAACTGAAGTTCCCAATATTGGATTTAAGACAGCAGATAGAATAGCACAATCAATTGGTATTTCACCTTTAGATGAAAAGCGTATAGAAAAATGTATTCTATACACACTAGAAGAAATCTCAGAAAAAGGGCACACTGCTTTTGGAAAAAAAGATTTAATTATAAAAGTCAATGAAACTTTAATGATTGAAGAAAATTTAATAAAAAACAAAATTGAAGAATTAATAGAAAAAGATCTCTTAATTCCAAAAGCAATTAAAATAAAAGTTTTTCCAGATAAATATAAGGATACTTTCAATATTATTGAAGAAGATGGGGTGGCACATAAAAAAATACACAACACAGAAGCGAAAATAGCTAAAGAATTAAAAAGAATTTTTGATTTTCCATTAGCTGAAAATGAACAACAAGCAAGAGAAAAAATACATGATTTTTTAACTAAAAATCCAAATGGGTTAGATGATTCTCAATTAAATGCTGCCGAAATTTTATTAAGAAATAAAGTGGGGGTATTAACTGGTGGTCCAGGAACAGGTAAAACTCACACAATAAAAAGCTTATTGGAATATTTTGAAACCTCTGGTCAAAGCACTGTTGTTGTGGAAGCAGAAAATGATAGACAAATGAAAGCCGTATTAAGTGCTCCTACTGGCAGAGCAGCAAAAAGAATTGAAGAATCTACTGGTAGAAAGGGTTCTACAATGCATCGCCTTCTTGGTTTCAAAGAGGGTCAGTTTGTCCATAATGAGAAAAACAAACTAAAAGGTGATGTGTTTATAGTAGATGAATCATCAATGATAGATATTTGGCTTGCGAGTGCTTTTTTAAAAGCTATACCATCAGAAGCAAGAATTATATTTGTAGGTGACGTAGATCAACTACCATCTGTTGGTGCAGGAAATGTATTAAAAGATATTATAGACTCAGGACATATTCCTGTGGGTAGATTGTCTGTTCCTCACAGACAAGCATTAAACAGTAATATCATTGTAGCTTCTCACTCAATTATTAACAAAAAAGTTCCAGAATTACATGATATTAACTCAGAATCAGATTTTGTTTTTGTAGAAAAAGAAGGAAATTCTGATATCCATGACGAAATTGCTAATATAATAAAAAAATTAATTAGTAATGGTGTAAAGCATGAAGAAATTCAAATTTTAACTCCAAAAAAAGAAACTGAGGTTGGAACACACAACTTAAATACTTCCCTAAGAGAAATATTGAATCCACATTTTTCTAATGAAAAAACACAGAAAGTTAGATTCACTAAGGGTGATAGAGTTATGCAGTATAAAAACAATAGAGATTTAGATATATTTAACGGTGACGTAGGCTTAATACATTCAGTTGATGAAGAAAATGGAATAGTGAATGTTGCTTTTGAAGATAGAATGTTATCTTTAAGTGGTTCTGAAATATCAGATTTAAATTTATCCTACGCTATAACCATTCATAAAAGCCAAGGTTCTGATTATCCTTATGTTATTGTGCCTATGTCTAAAAGTCATACATTTATGTGGGATGCTAATCTTTTATACACAGCAGTTACTAGAGGAAAGAAAAGAGTAATTTTAGTTGGTGAAAAGAAAACATTATTTTTCTCAGTAGCACATTTCAAGCAAAATGATAGAATTACAGGATTAAAAGATCAGATTATTGAAAATTTTACCACACAAAATAAACCTAAATTAAGTTTATTTTAATTGTTGGTAGCAAGCATTTCTTTTGCCTGCTCTATCATGATTTTTGAAGTTTCTTCTGTTTCAACAATTACACCAATATCATGAAGAAATTCATTTTCTAAAAGTATTCTTTCTTCATGTGTATTAACTTTAACTATAATTTTAACAGCATCATTTAGAGTTCGTATAGCAGAACAAATGTTAATAAGTTTTCTAGAGTTTCCAACAGAAATAAAAACACTTCTTGCTTTTCTAACATTAACTGCTTCTAATATATTGGTTTGAGTGGCATTGCCAAGTATGATGCTTTCATTATTCTTTAGTGCTAGTTCATATTTATTTTGATTGCCTTCAATAATTAAATAATTGATATTGCTTAATTTCAATTCTTTAGCTAAATAGCTACCTAATCTTCCATATCCAATAAGCACAACATGATCTTCTAATCCAAGCATTTGTTCTTTAGGTATTTGTTTTTCTTTTTTCAATATAGAATAAGTAATGAAATCTAAGATATTTTTTAAATTATTTACAATAAAAGGAGTTATGACTAATGATAAAATTACTGTGGCATTTAACATTTGAGAAGTATTAGCATCCAATAAATGCTTGGTTTTTGCTAAATCAATAATAACCAATGAGAACTCTCCTAAGCCCAACAATGCTAAACCTGTTTTAATAACATGTTTATATTTTTGATGCCAAAGTATAGCTGCTATAATTAAAAATTTTACCAACATTATGATAGGTAAAATAATCATAATAGTACTAAAGTTATTCCATATAGAAACAAAATCTAGTTTCATTCCTACTGTAATAAAGAATAGCCCCAATAATAATTCTCTAAATGGTATAAGGTCAGCCTCTACTTGATGTTTATATCTAGTTTCAGCTATTAATAGTCCGGCTATAAAAGCTCCGAGCGAATAAGAAAATCCTAAATAATAAGCTATATAAGATGCTCCAAGTAAAATAAGAAAAATAAATCCAAGAAAAATTTCTTGTGATTGACTACTAAATGCTTCATCAAAAAGTGGGGTTAATAAATATTTACTTATTAGCCACATAATACCCAAAAGCAAGATGGCACTTATTGCCGTTTGACTTAATAATGCTCCAAGACTTGTATTTTCTTCTGGGGCAAAAATATTAATCATCAATAATATAGGAATAACAGCTAAATCTTGAAATATTAAAATACCTACAGTGTTTTTCCCATATATTGTATTAGTTTCTCCATTCTCATTAAATAATTTTAATACAATAGCAGTAGATGCTAAAGAAATTATTGTTCCTATAATTATAGAAGTTTTAATGCTATAAGATAAAAAATTATGACAAAAAAATGCTGCTATTGCTGTAGTTAAAAATACTTGTAGGTTTCCATATATAAAAACTTCTTTTTTCATTTCTTTCAAATGAGATAAAGAAAATTCTAAACCTATTGTAAACATTAAAAATACAACACCAAATTCGGCAATATGTTCAATTTCTTCAGCTTTTAATTCATATTGGAAGTTTAATCCATAAGATATAATAATGCCCGTCATTATATAGCCTATAATGGTTGGTAGGTAAATCTTTTTTAATCCAAGATTAAAAACAGTAGCCATTAAAAGAGTGATAACAATTATTTCAAGCATTACTTATTTTTTCCACCAGTTTGTACATCAATGGCACCTTTAGCAATTGATTTAAAGTCACCAACTTTAGTTTTTCTTACTTTAGATACTTCATCAGTAATAGGCATAATACCTAAAGTTTCATTGCCTGCTGTTTTTCTTCCATAATGAATGGTGGCAGTTATATCTACTGCATGTCCCATCATCGCAGCGACTTCAAAAGTAGTAAATCCGCTTGATTTGGCATTTGCTGAAAATTGATGTCTTGTAGAGTATAGAGTTATGTGTTTTTTTCTTTTTGGCCAACATTTTCTACAGGCTTTATATAATGCAATAGCACAACCATTATAAAAATATTCATATTCATCCATGCCAATAAAAGTTCTTACATTATTTAAATGTTTCTTGATGGCATCTATATCATCATTTGATAAATTTTTGAGTATTAAAGTGCGTTCCTCTCCATGACTTCTACCATTTGTATGTTTAGCATTTTTGATTTTTAAAGCAGACTGACCTTCGTGATTAGTTAAAAGTGCATTTTTCCATTCAACTGGTCTTAACCCAGTAATAATAGATGCTCTTAACCAAACTCTTAATTGCTCATGCCATTTTTTATTTTTTTGAGTAAGAAAAGAATCTAGTTTTTCCCAGTCTTCAAAAGAAATTTTCTTTAGTTTTAAACTGCTGGTTTTATTTGTGGATGTAAGTGCTCCTTTTGATGTTATTTCTTTTAGATATTCTAAAGCCTCACTAGAAGATTGAAAATCTGGGTGTCTTTCCAAGTAAAAAACTACTGCACTTTTATATTGTCTCCAGGTTGTTCTTGCAATATTTGGTTTTTGCTCAACTAGCCAAACCACAAATTGCCTAACATCCAATTCTTCATTTTCTGTTATGCCTAATTCTTTTTTAGCTCTTTTCAATAATTGCTGAGATCGTAAGAGATAATCCTCTTTTGTTTTTTCTGTTCTTTCAATTAATTGAAAACCATCTAATGCTTCTTTTAATAAATTTTCCATATTTACTCTTCCATTATAGGATATAAATTAAAATATTTTTTTAATCAATAGTTATTTTAAAAAATGCATAAGTTTCATCAGTTTATTGACAAAGCATTTAATTTTTCTTAAACAACATATGTAAATTAACGGGTTCAAAAAAGGAATAATTATGAAAAAAACAACAACCTTAGCCTTTGCTTTATCTTTTTTATCATTAGTGGGTTGTTCTCAAATGCCTACTCAAGTTGAAAAAGTTGGTAGGGAGCAAGTAGATAAAGAACCTCTTATTGTTGGTGTGCCATTTTCAGAAAGAGTTTCTAAAACATCTAAAAATATAGATGAGCAATTAGATTTATTAAATAAAGTTAAGTCTCAGGAACATGTTGGGGCTTTTGAAATGGTTAAACACAATAACGATTTAGATGCTAGATTAAATTCAGATAGAACAATACCTAAGGCATATAATGAAGTTATTGCCAAACAAAATAAAGAAACTAAAGAAGTTACTAGACAAGATAAACAAGAAGTAGGAAAAGTAGAAGAAATAAAAGATATTGTTCAAAGCCCTATGAGCAAAAAAATTAAAGCTTTAGATTGGGAGAATAATTCATTTAAAGAGCTAAACAAAATGTTTGCTCAAGCATTAGGTTATGATTTTATTGACAATAAGAATATAAAAGATTTTAATGTTTCACTTAAAGCTTCAAATATAACATTAAGTGATGCTTTAGAAGAGTTGAAAAAGAAAACTGAAAAAGTAAATATTATCGTTTCAGAAAAAAATAAAACAATAACAATTACTAATAAATAAAATAATTTGGAGATGTCATGAATAAATTTGGAAAAAAAACAATAATTGCTTCTCTGGTTTTGTCTGGGGTTAGTAGTGCTGTGTTAGCACAAATTGTACCAACAGAGCAAGATGGAGCTACGGAATCTTATCAAGGTTTAAAATACCCTAGACCAAATGCAAATAATAAAAATAATTCTGTTCAAAATATGGAAGATTTATTAAGTAATAAAATTTCATCTGCTCAGGCGAAAAATTCTGATAATGTTTCAGAAATGAGAGCAAGTGCTTTAAGAGAAGTTGCTAGTTCATTAGGTGCTTCAAGTGGTTTAGCTTTTAGAATGAACCAAATCAGAAAAGAAATAGAAACTAAATCTCTTGAGTTAGATAAAATGTTTGATTTCAGAAGAACAACTATAGATAACGGTGTATTGGCACCAGTTCTAACTGAAGGTTTAAGCAACTATGCTCAAAATTCTGACGATGAAATTAGAATATCTGATAAAATATATAAAATTGAAGTTCCAGCTAAATTTGTGTCTGTTTACCCAACTTGGAGAAGTTATTTAAAATTTACATATCCAACATTTGATTCTCCAGATAAGGCCTATTTGCCACAAAATGAAACAGAGAAAAAGATTTGGGACGAAGCAATAAAAGAAGGTTGGAAATTAGGTATAGATCAAGCTAATAGAATTTTTGAATCATCATATTCTAAGTTAGAAAGAGATTATTTAGGAATGATTAAATATAAAATTCTTTTAGAAGAAGGAATAATTACCCCTACAATAGTTGCTAAACAAAATCTTGGTGTAACTGGTGGTGGAAAAGAAATGGCAATTAACGATCAAGTATTTAGAATTACTGACCATTCATCTTTAAATCCAAATCAAAAAGATTGGAAAGTTGAATACCCAGTTACAAATCAAACAAATGGAAAGTTAAAATAAATAAATGTCAGATAATGTTGTTAAGCTAAAATATCCTAAAGAACCTCCAAGATTTTCAGCAAATGATATTGAACCATTTATTGTTTGGTGTACTGAAAACGGTGCTTCAGATATAACAATCCAAAATGAAGAACAAATATTTTGTGAAATTCATGGAAAAATGATTCGTGTAACAGATAGACGTTTAACAAAATCAGAATTAACAGAAATCATTGGGGCAATCTACAAAAGTGATGGTGCTGTTTCAAAATTAAATGGTGGAGAAGATGTTGATTTGCCTTGGAATATAAGAGTTTCAAGAGATAAGGTTATGAGATATAGAGTGAATATGACTTCTATATTTACAGACGGACAAAACGGCTTTCAAATCACAATTAGAACAATTACAAGTAGAGCACCTTTGCTAGAAACTTTAAACTTACCAGAAGAAATTATTAATAATATTTCCCCCAAACAAGGACTAATTATTATTGCGGGGGCAACTGGCTCTGGAAAATCTACTTTATTGGCTTCAGTATTAGACTGGAGAATGAGAGATCCAGACGCAAACTTAAAAATACTGACTTATGAGGCTCCAATTGAATATGTATATGATGAAGTTCCAAAGCCAACAACAAGTATTGCTCAAACAGAGATTGGAAGACATCTAGGTGATTTTGCTTTGGGTGTAAGAAATGCTTTAAGAAGAAAACCATCTATTATATTAATGGGTGAGATGAGAGATAAAGAAACAATAGGTGAGGGCGTAACAGCTTCCATGACAGGTCACTTAGTTTATGGAACACTACATAGTAATGGTGTAGCTGATGCTGTGAGAAGAATGGTTAATGTATTTGATGCTGAAGAAAAAAATTCACGTGCTATAGATATTTTAACATCATTAAAATTAGTTGTAGCACAAATGCTTTTGCCTTCAACAGATGGAAAAAGAGTTGCTATTAGAGAATACATGGTTTTTACAGAAGAAATAGTAGACCATTTATTAGAAGCAGGTGTTGATAATTTAACATATGAAGCTAGGAAAATGTTATTAAAACATGGTAGAACATTTTTACAAGATGCTGAAGAAAAATACAACAATGGTTTAATTTCTGAAAAATGGTTTAAAGAAGTAGAGAAAATAACTAAGGGGCATAAAAAAGATGCTCAGGAAGAATAAGGAGTAAATTATGTCTAGCCCAATTTGGATGCAAAATACAGCTTGGATAAATAGTGGAAGACAAGTAAAAGTGGGTCCATTTGATGGAAGATTAATGATCTTTTTAGTTCTATTCTTATTGCATCCTAGCAAATTTCTTTTTGGCTTAAGCATAGCAGCAATAGTTTTTTTCTATATATTAGACTATAAAGGATACACTCTTCCAAATGCCTTAAGAAAATTTTCAACCTTATTTAGTGACAAAAGAAGATATGCTGTGCATTATTGGAGAAGAAAAAAAATATAAAATATTAATTTTCTTGACAGTTATAAAAAAAACATTTAAAGATTTATCATATTTTAAATAAAAAAACATTAGGGGATTTAAAATGAACAAAAAAAATAAACAACAACTTAGTCAATTAGCAATAGGAATAATGTTTGCCATAACTCCTTTCTATAGCTTTGCTGGAGGGGCTTTGACTCAAGTTGGAGAGCCAAAAAATAATACTTACAATCAAACTCCATTAAAAGGATTTGCTAATGAACTTCCTCTCCTTACCGTGATGAAACAAATAACTCCTAATGGTTGGATTGTTAAAAAAAGCGATACTGAAGATAGTAAGCTAGATACTAAGAAGAACATATCTTGGCAAGGTGGAAAATCTTGGGTTGATACACTTTCTACTATTTCTGAAAATTACAATATCAATACTGTAGTAGATTGGAATAAAAAAGTTATTACATTATCAAATGCGATTGTAGTAAAACCTAAAGAGCCTGAGAAGAAAGCTCTATTCGTTCTAGAGGGCGCTGAAACTCCTAAGATAGTTAAAGATGTAGCAGTTGGTTCTTCAGAACAGAATACTGATAATGTAAAAGAAGTAGTTGCTGAAGATAAGAATACTAATAATGCTAATATTGACAAGGTTGAGCCGGTGAAAGTTGAAGTTGCTACACCTGTAGCTCCACCAGCTCCTCCAACTTGGAATTTAGATTCAACAGCTTCTCTTAAAGAAAACGTTGAAAAATGGGCTACAACCGCAGGTTATAGATTAGTTTGGACAGGTGAAGACTATGGTGTTGGACAAGCACATACATTAGTTGGTGAATTTGATTCTGATAGTGGACCAATTAAACAACTTTCAGTTGATTATGGCCCATCTTCAAGAGTTCAAGTTCCATTATCATTCCAATTTTACCAAAACAAAACATTAGTTGTTGAAAATTGGGTTTTTGAACAATCAGGATTTCCACAGTTCAATAAGAAAAACTAATAATTAAGAATAAAGGAATAAAATTATGAAAAAAATTAATAAATCTTTGATGTCATTAACAGCCTTAGGAACAGCTATTGGTGTATTGTCTGGTTGTACAGCTGCGATAAAAACAACTCAAGAGTTGGAAAAAAATCAAGGAGTAGTAGAAAAAGATTTTAGTGGTTCTTATGTTAAGTCATCAGCTGCTGCTGCCTCTAACGATGAAGCAAGCACTACTAACTTCGGAAAGACAACAAAAAATTGGGTTGATCCTGTTCCTTTACCAAGAACAGAAAAAGAAAAACCTTTACCAGATTTCTTTAAAAAGAAAATATCAATGACAATGCCTGGAACTATTATGGTTTCAGAAGTTTTATCTGAAATGCAAAGAAGTGTTGGAATTAAGTTTATATTAACTCCTGATGTTTATGATGCTTCAGGTGGTGTTGGAACAATCTTAACTGCTAATGGACAGGCTGGTGGCGCTGCTAAGAAAGCAAACCCATTAATGGTGTTTGATTTCGTTTATAACGGCTCTTTAGAACAAGGTTTAGATTTGTTGTGTGCTAAAATTAATTTATCTTGGAAATGGAATGGTAATGCCATTGAGATTTACAGATATGACACAAAAACATACAACATTGCAGCTTTATCTGGAACAACCAACATGTCTTCTAACGTAGACTTAAAAGGTGATACCACAAAATCAACAAGTGGTTCAGGTAGTTCAGGTGGTGCAACAGGTGGAGAATCAAATTCTAAAGTCTCAAGAACCTCTAGTATAACAACTTGGGATGAAGTTAAAGCCTACATATTGGCACAATTATCTCCTGGTGGAACAATGGCAGTTTTAGAATCTGCTGGCTCTATAACTATCAAAGACATTCCATTAGTTCATAAGAGAGTAGACAAGGCTATTAATGATTTAAATGCTAAATTAACAAAACAAATTTATTTAAATGTTGATATCTATGCTGTTAATAGATCAGATGGTGATGATGTTGGTCTTGATTTATCTAGTGTTTCTTGGGCGAACTCAAGTAAAGTTACAGGTATAACTTACAGCAAGGTTGGAACAGGTCCTACAAATGCTGTTGCTGGAAACTTTAACATTGGTATTGCTAAACAAATGTGGGGTAATCCTCAGTTTGTAGTAAGAGCTTTATCAACATTAGGAGAGGCAAGTATTGTTAACCAATTTTCTGTAACAACATTAAGTGGTCAGCCAACTCCTATTGCTACCAATAGAAAAGTTGGTTATTTAAAGAAAAGAACTACAACAATAGATGCTACAAGCGGCGCTCAATCAGTATCATTAGACCCAGATGAGATTTCTGAAGGTATTAACTTAAATGTAACACCTAAAATTGAACCTACTGGAGATGTATTGTTAGAATACGCAATGAATTTAAGTCAGTTAGAAGAATTAAAGTCTTTCCCTTCTGCTACTGATCCAAACATGATTCAGCTTCCAACATCAACATTAAAGAGTATGTTGCAAAGAGCAGTATTGCGTTCAGGTGAAACATTAGTATTGAGTGGATTTAAACAAAAAACCGCTTCTACAATTAAAACTGGTGTTGGACACCCAAGTAATTTATTAATGGGTGGCGGTCAAAAATACGACACAGCATATCAATATCTTGTTATAACTGTAACACCTTACATCGCAAACAATAATTCTAACAATAGAAAATAAGATGTAAATAAAACTAATAAAAGGGTTAAACATGCAAGTAATAGAGATACAAGGTAAAAAGTGGACAATAGGCATTGAATGGGAAATCCTCCCTGGAGATGCCAATCCTAAAGCTGAAGCAAAAGAAATTGCTGAAAAAACAGACAATAGATTTGGTGTTTTAGTAGAATTTGAAGACACTTATGCTTTGGGTCTTACTAGTAAGCTTGATAGAAAAGCACCGTCAGCGGCTTTAACTTTAGCAATTGCTAACCAAGATTCCAGAGATTCTACCGGAGCTTATCCAGATTGGATTGTTTTAGAAGAAGTAGGTGAAGATAGATTTTGGATGGCTGTAATTAAGAGTGGAATACCTGCTCCTCAGTTTGATGCTATTTTATCTATAACAGAAGTTAAAGATAGAATGACAGAACTTTTGATTAATGATACATATGAAGTATTTACTACTTCTAATGAGTTAATATCTATTTTTGAAGGTTTCAAATCAATAACTCAAAGAAACCTAAATCAAATTACAGAATTTGTAGAAGTTCCTAATAAATTTGAAAAATTAGTTGGTATACCTAATTCAGTAATTATTGCTGGTGTTGCTTTAGTTGGTATAATTGCAGCAGTTTGGGGTGTATCTTTATTAATTGAAGGTAGAACTTTAAAAGAAAAAGCAGAATACTTTGAACGTCAAAGGGCAGAAGAGAAAAGAATTAGAGAAGAAAACTATGCTAAAGCATTAGAGAAATACGAAAGAGATGCTGTTAAAGCTAAAACAGAGGCTTTAGATGAAGTTGTTTTTGGATTATCAGGAAATCCTTCTAAAATATTAAATGCTTTTTACAATACTGTAGGTGATGTTCAAATTGGAACTCATGGTTGGGATCTAAAAGCTATTAGCTGTTATTATGATTTAATTTCCCCTAAAATAGCAATTAAACAAACTAATAATATGCCAGCTGCTCAATCAGTAGGTGGTTCTTATGACTTATTGAATAAACATAAAGTAAGTATGTTTCCAAGAATTAATTGCGATTCTTTATTTGAAAGAACTGGTTTTAATACTGCTAGAATGTTTCTTTCTGATTATCCAAATGCAAAACTTTTGGGAAACATGGCTATAGTTCCAAATAAAGTTTCAATAGATTCCAAAGATATCGTTAAGACTGATTCTGCGATTGTAAATGATTTACCTACAGCGAAAAAATTTGGTTTTGATTTGCAATCACAATTACAATTAATGAAAATTGTAGGAATTGAACATGAAATTGAGTCTTCTAATGAATTAATTTACGAAGTTCCTGGTAAGCCAATTCAGCCAAATGAGGGTGATACTAATATTCAATTGGGAAATAAAACAGTTGAGTCTTTAGGCATATCAATGGGTAAAATCATAGTTAAAGGAAAAGGTTTAGAACTATTGAGAGAATTAGCAGATAATGTGGATTTCTCAGGCACTAGCATAAGAGAAGTTCAATTAGATGCTGATAAATTTGAAGATTTAAAATGGACAGCAACTTTTAGTTACTACATTAAAAATAAAGATGGAGATGTTTCTGCTAGCTCAAATATAACAAAAGAAAATGTTGGGATACCTGCTAATAACGGAGTTTTTATTCCGAATGGAGCGCAACCTCCAGTAGGTGGACCACCACCATTACCACCTCAAGCTAGATAAAACTAAACTTGATTTATAAAAATAATATGTTAAGGAAATAAAAAAAATGGAGAAAACAATGAAAACAAAATTTAAACTATCAGCCATAATGTTATCTATAGCAATTTCTAGTGGAATGGCTCAAGCACAAACAGAAAAGGCTGTAATTTCTGCTCCTGAAAAAGTAAA
>JACCEE011391424.1_pt1 | contig 129731 bp, 108 predicted proteins | sample 7449931 | NCBI WGS metagenome assembly JACCEE01 (sample SAMN15323457, study PRJNA562643) | freshwater metagenome | isolation source: river surface water | place: USA:Blue River Watershed | collected 2017-08-19
CGCTGGGAAAACCCAATTTGCAAACATTGCTTGCTTTGCTAGCCGTAAAGAAACAGTATTAGGCGTGGTTTTAGGGTCACTCGCACTGAGAAAAGCCGCGCGCCAAATTTCTACAGTTTGCGGACGGTCTCGTTCATTGAGTTGCAATGCCCAATCCACCGCTTTTAAAATGGCTTTAGAATAACGTCCAGAGGCTAAAGTCACTGCTGGGATAAGCGGGTCTTTCATCACGCGACGCGTAGCTGCTGGCGGCGGTTCTCCGCTAATTAAAAAGTAAATAACCGCACCAAGTGCATAAATATCTGTCCACGCGCCTTGGTCATTGATAGAGTTATCATATTGTTCTAATGGTGCATAACCAGGGCTAACAATGCTGGTCACAGTGCGGCTTTTTTGTCCAATGGCATAACGTGCTGAACCAAAATCGAGCAAGACTGGCGAACCATCATCCCGAATATAAATATTGCTGGGTTTAATATCGCGATGTAATAAGCCTTCAGCATGAATTTTCATCAAACCGTCTAATAGTGGCATGGTCATTGTGAGCAATTCAGCTTCGCTAAAACTGCGATGTTGGCGATGACTCATAAAATCCGTTAAATTTTCGCCTTCTTGATATTCCATCACCATATAGGCCGTGTTATTCGCTTCAAAATAGCGTAACACCCGCACGATATTACGATGTTCAAACTTAGCCAGTGCACGGGCTTCGGCAATAAAACAGTCCATTCCCCAGCGAAAATCACTGACATCACTGGTTGAACGTAATTGTACTGTGCTTACGCCTTCACGAATTGCAAAATCACCTGGCAAATATTCTTTAATTGCAACTTTTTTTTGCAAGTAAGTGTCGGTTGCTAAATAAGTAATACCAAATCCCCCAGGCTTGCCGAGCACACGTTCAATTTCATATTCATTGAGTTTAAAACCTTTGGGCAAAGCATGGCGATGTTGTGGTTCAATTTGCATATTCAAACGAAGTTTCCACCTAAAAATCTTTAAATAAAGGGATTAACAGCAATGCAAGTATTTTGCTTTATTTTATAAAAAAAACTTATTGATTGCAGGGAAAAGACGAAAAACAGTTAGTACATAAATCTGCTAACACAAATTCAGCGAATAAAAATTTTAAACTCAATAGGTTGCTAGGATTGATAGTCATTTAAATCCATACCGATAGACCTACTAGGTCTCGAAGACTTAGTAGGTCTTTGTTTTAGTTTGAATCTATCGCCGAACTCAGGTTATTTTAAACCTTGCCCCCCTTCTAAAATCATGACTCCGCTATCACCTTTTTCAAAATGTTCAATTTTTACAGGTAAATAGCGTAAAGAGGGAGCACACCATAAAGTCGTGCGGCGTTTACCATCTTCAGAAATTCTTTCGTATTTGACAGTATCTAAATTTCCCATACCAGTTTCTACGGTTTCTTTGCCCAAATTACTAGGTTTATAACGCCGTACTTCCCCTTTATGGGCAACTTCATACTGTAAATCTGTTTTTCCACTGGCTAAATCTTGCATAACCGCAAGTTGATACAGCATATTATCTAAGGTATTAGGTGAAATTTTGACTGTCCATTGTTCACCTTCAACCGTATTACTTGCTTGCATTGTTTTCCAATCAAACATGACATGATAATGTCGTTGTTTGCGTCCTACCTGTTGATAGTCATATTCTAACGCTTGAATGTGTCCTTGTTGCACTGAGAATAGACTTTTTTCGCTAATATTATCGCCTCTAAACAATGAAACAATCCCTGCTGTTTCTGTGCGTGTTTCAAAACGGTAATCATTATTGTTGATTTGGCTTAATTGGCGCGTCGCTTTACCAACAACTAAACCTTTAAAATAAACGGTATAACGGGCGGAAAACGGCGGCAGAAAATTATCTTCTGCCTGTGCTGTGTTCAAATTTAACAAGGACAAACTGCATACCAACATGAAAAGAAAACAAGTTTTTTTCAGAGTAAACATAGTATTGTGGCTCATTTGCTAAAATGGTTTAACCTAGTGAATATTCTTTTAAGATTTACTTATCTTATACTGCAAACTTCTTACAAGCATAGTTGAATCTTGCAATGTTCAAACAGAGGAAAAATACATGAAAATTGTAGTTAGCATTACTGCAGGTACAGATGATCCTACTCGTGCAACCATTGGGATGATTGCCGCGAAAGTGGCAATGGAAAAAGGACATGAGGTATCCATTTGGTTATTTGGCGAAGCTGTTGTAATTGCCAATCAGAATATTTACCCTTGTATTCAAGGTGTTAATATGCCAGCAATGAAGGATATTATGGCGGGTTTATTGGAAAAAAATATGGCTTTTTCAGTGTGTGAAGCGTGCGCTAAAGGGCGGAATGTGAATGAAAATAATTGGGTTGCTAATGCAAGTTATCGCGGGATGGGCGATTTTGTAGATGAAAGCTTGAATGCAGATAAAATTTTGTTTTATTAAAAATTAATTAGTTTTGTTTTAACCACAATTCACTGTTTTCATTGGGTTGATTTTTTGTACTGTGTGAATTGTGGTGCTAACAAACAAGAGTTGGCAACAATTACTTTAAACGTAATGCCCCTAATAACATATATCCATCATTAGAAGAAATATGAGTTAAGGTATGTTTAATGCCCAGATTACGCGCCAATACAATGTTAATTTCAGCATAGCTCAGGGGTGAACGTAAGGCTCTAAAATGTGAAAGTTCTTGATAATACAGCCCTTCTTTATCTAATTTATCATTGCATGGATAAGCTTCTTTTAACAGCATCCCTGTTGCTACCCCATACGCAATAATGCCTTCATTCGTACCACACAAAAAAATGTGGTCACCCGCCCCAAATTGATTGATAACGTACTTTCCTGTATTTTTAGGCGCGAACTCACTATTTTCACAACAGGCAGCCGCAATGCCTTCTACTAACATGCGATTTCTACCAATTTCTCCATTAACATTGTCAGCATTTAAAATAAAAAAAGACACTATTATCCTCCATTAAGTTTAGGTTTTTATTAAAATTTAAAAATTTAAGCCACAGCGGGGGGAGCTAAAAATTGCCAATTTAACGATAATTCTGGGAAAATTGAAACAATAGTTTCATTTTCTAAAGCAAAAATGTGCGGAACGTTATAATGTCCTTCAGAATCAAGCAAATAAATCATACCCCATAATTCAGTAGGATGAATTAACCAATACTCCCGCACGCCATGTAATTCATACAATGCGCGTTTGGTATCCATATCTTTAAACGCCGTTGAGGGCGATAAGATTTCAATAATCCAATCGGGCGCGCCGCGACAGCCTTTTTCGTCTAATTTCTTAGGGTCACAAATGACAGAAATATCAGGTTGAACAACAGTATTAACATATTTATCTGCTTCATTTTTTTGCGGTAAACGTACATCAAATGGTGCGATGTATGGTTCGCAAATTTTGCCTTGTAAGTAGTTTGCAATTTGTCTACCTAACTCTAAAACGATTTTTTGATGAATACGGGTAGGCGCAGTCATTGCGTAAGCAACGCCATGAATCAATTCCCAACGCTCTTCATCAGACCATTGGCAATAGTCACCATAAGTAAAGGTATTATCTTGATTTTTTCTCAGTGGCAAACTCATAACTACTCCTTAAACATATCAACAATAAAAATCACCATAATAAAACTATAGCCGATTTTTAATTACCTTTGCGCATCATCATACCACGCTGCGGGTCATAACCTAACACTGCAAAAAAGAAGAAAATTAAACTACTTGCGATAACAACCAATAAACTGGTGATATTTAATTGTCCATATAAAGCAAAACGAATTAATTCAACGGCATGAGTGAAGGGATTATATTGTGCTAACCAATAAATCCAAGTTGCTCCCGATTCTTGTAATTTCCATAACGGATATAAAGCGGAAGAAATAAAAAACATGGGAAAAATAACGAAGTTCATCGTGCCCGCAAAATTTTCTAATTGCTTGATATACACAGAAAGTAATAACCCTAAAGCCGCTAATAACATCCCGCTTAAAATTAACGGCGGAAAAGCATAGAGCATTCCTAATAGTGGAATATCAATTTTAAATAAGCCACAAATTAATAGAAACGCATAAGCTTGCAAAACAGATAATAAAGTCGCCGCTAACAATTTACACAATAATAAATACCAACGTGGCAAGGGCGCGGTGAGCAATAAGCGCATAATGCCCATTTCACGGTCATAAACCATTGATAAAGAAGATTGCATTCCATTAAAAAGTAATACCATGCCCAACAAACCTGGCACAATATAAACTTGATATTCAATATAAGTTTCATACGGCGGAATAATAGAAATGCCGAATACATTTTGAAATCCCGCCGCAAAGACCAGTAACCACAAGCTTGGACGCACTAAAGCAGATAACATGCGTCCCGTTTGGGTTACAAATTTAATAACTTCACGAGCCATAACTGCAATAAGTGCTTGAAAGGCATGATTAATGGTCATTGTCTAATTCCAATTAATAAAGTAAACGGGCTAATTTTGAACGATAACGACTGACTAACTCGCCTTGATTATCTAACATATTGAATACTGCTAATAAACCTTTGCGCGCAGCATCCTCGTTATAACGGCGGTCACGTCTCATTAATTCCAATAAAATTTCCATCCCTTGTTCATAATTGCCCGTGACAATTAAATAAGCGGCTAATTGATATTGCGTTTTAGAATCTTCAGGGCTAACTTTGAGCATTTGCACCATTTGTGTAGGATGCGGCGCATTTTCCAAAGCACGGCAAAACATTAAACGGGCTTGTAATTTGTGCACACTGCTTTCAGTTTGAATATTAGCGGGTAAATGCGCTAATAATTCATCGCATTTATCAAACTGTTGTAAATCCATCAATACCTGAATTAAATCTAACTGCAATTCATAATTATCAGGTTCATCTGCTAAAGCAATATTAAGTAATGAAGCTGCTTCTTCTAATTGCCCTTGTTGATAGGCTTGCATTGCTTGTTGTCGCAAACTATTTTCCGCAGGCATTTCTGCTACGTCATCATCCATATATTTTTCAATGGTTTCACGCAAAACAGGCTCAGGCTGTGCCCCCATCAATTCTTCTACTTGTTTGCCATTTCTAAAAATCTTTAAAGTCGGCACGCTACGAATGCCAAATTGCGCAGCTATCATTTGCTGCTCATCAACATCTACTTTAGCTAATAATGCACGTCCTTGATAGTGTTCAATTAACCTTTCCAAAATAGGCATTAAACTTTTACAAGCTCCACACCATTGCGCCCAAAAATCAATTACAACAGGCACAGAAAACGAAGCTTGAATAATTTGGTCAAAATTTTCCAAGGTTGCATCAACAATAAAATCAGAATGACTCATTACATTTATCCAAATAAAATTAATAAGTTAATTTAGTAAATCCTAAAATTTAAGAATCTTGGCTATTTTAGGAGATTTCTTTGCATAATTAAAATTTATTTTCCCGTCAATGCACAAAATAGTGCATAGTTTAAAATAGTATTATTAAGGCTATTGAAAAATTCAATAACGCCATTATTTTGCTGCACTTGCAAAAATAAAGATGGAGTCTAATGAAAAATCATTATATCATTCATACTTTTGAATCATTATTGCCTTGTTTGAGTGTTTATTGTGGCTATTGAAACCGACCGTTTAATCAGTGCTAACAACACCACCGATGAACGTATTATTGACAAAGCGTTGCGTCCCCAACGTTTGCAAGACTATCAAGGACAACCGCAAGTGCGTGAGCAAATGGAAATTTTTATTCCAGCCGCCAAAGCGCGGGGCGATGCACTTGACCATGTATTAATTTTTGGTCCCCCTGGATTGGGTAAAACCACACTTGCGCACATTATCGCCCACGAAATGGGAGTAAATTTGCGCCAAACTTCAGGACCTGTGTTAGAAAAAGCGGGGGATTTAGCCGCCCTGTTGACGAATTTAGAAGCGGGTGATGTTCTTTTTATTGATGAAATTCATCGCTTAAGTGCGGTTGTAGAAGAAATTTTATATCCCGCGATGGAAGATTTTCAACTAGATATTATGATTGGCGAAGGCCCCGCCGCGCGGTCTATTAAATTAGATATTCCGCCCTTCACCCTTGTTGGTGCAACCACGCGCGCTGGTTTATTAACTTCGCCATTGCGTGACCGTTTTGGAATTACCCAACGCCTAGAATTCTATTCTGTAGAAGATTTAGCAGCAATTGTCACCCGTTCCGCGCATTTGCTCAACGTGTCAATTGATGTGACGGGGGCGTTAGAACTAGCGCGCCGCTCACGCGGGACACCACGCATTGCCAACCGTTTGCTGCGACGAACCCGCGATTATGCCCAAGTTAAAAGCGACGGCATGATTAACCAATCTATTGCACAAAAGGCATTAGATTTGCTAGACGTTGATATGTATGGCTTGGACATGATGGATAGAAAATTATTATTAGCAGTGATGCAAAAATTTGACGGCGGCCCCGTCGGTGTGGATAGTTTAGCGGCAGCAATTGGTGATGAACGCGGAACAATTGAAGAAGTTATTGAACCTTATTTAATTCAACAAGGTTTTTTAATGCGCACGCCGCGCGGACGAATTGCCACCCGTTTGGCTTGGCAACATTTCAAATTAACACCGCCCACTTCTTTTAATCAACAAATGTTTTTTGAAAGTTAATTTTTTTTGTTTTAATCATTTTAAGCATGAGCACACCTTTTTCCTTAGCGGATATTTTTCAGTGGCAAGTCCGCGTGTATTACGAAGATACTGATGCAGGCGGCATTGTTTATCATGCCAACTATTTAAAGTTTTTTGAAAGAACACGCACCGAATGGTTAAGAAACTTAGGTTTTGACCAGCTTGTTTTACGCGAACAACAGCGTTTAATTTTCGTCGTTAAACATATCAACATTGATTATTTAAAATCTGCATTATTTAATGACGCGTTGACAGTCACTTGTCAATTAGTCCACCTTAAAAAAGTGAGTATGGATTTACAGCAAATTATTTTGCGTGATGATAAACCGCTTTGCAAAGCAACCGTTAAAATTGCGTGCGTGAATTATGATTCACAACGCCCCCAAGTATTTCCCGATTCTTTAGCAAAAAAATTAGAACACTATGTAGCACGAGGCACGGCATGAATGAATTATCTTTAATTGATTTGGTTTTAAAAGCCAGTTTATTAGTTCAAATTGTAATGGGGATTTTATTATTATCTTCCTTTATTTCTTGGACTTTAATTTTTCGTAAAAGCTTTCAATTAGCGCGCGTTAAAACCAGCGTCAATGATTTTGAAGAAGAATTTAGAAGTGGTAAAGATATTAATAATTTATACAGCCGTTTAACCACCAGCGCAGAAGAACCCACTGGCATGGCGCGGATTTTCGTCGCGGGCTATATGGAATTTGCTCGTTTGCGCAAACAATCTAATATTTCGCCTGAACATTTAATTGATGCGACTCAACGAATTATGCGCGCTACTTTAAGTCGGGAAGCTGAAAAACTGGACACGCAATTAACTGTGTTAGCAACGATTGGTTCAGTCAGCCCGTATATTGGCTTGTTTGGCACAGTGTGGGGAATTATGCACACCTTCCACGCTTTAGGCGGAATGCAGCAAGTGACTTTAGCCATGGTTGCACCAGGGATTTCTGAAGCCTTAATTGCGACCGCTATCGGTTTATTTGCCGCGATTCCAGCAGTTATTGCATACAACCATTATGCTGACCAAGTTGACCGTATTATTGGGCGTTATGAAGCTTTTATGGATGATTTTACGAGCGTTTTAAATCGTTATGCACATTTGCATTCTCAAGCAAATGCTACAGCTTTGTCTAATGGCACAGCGCAAAATAGCGTACAAAATCCTGTTTCTTTGGGTAATTCTGAAAATGTTGAGGGGGTGGCATGAGTGCGAGCAGATATCGGCGGCGACATCAACATCGCATCGCAGAAATGAATGTTGTGCCTTATATTGACGTGATGTTAGTGTTATTGATTATCTTCATGATTACTACGCCTTTATTAGTTGAAGGGGTGAATGTAGAACTGCCTAAAGTTAATATGGGGTCCGACCAAATTAAAGCCGCTAATAAAGGGGAGTTAATTGTTGTCAGTTTAGACGCGACGGGCAATATTTATTTTCAACAAAATAAAACTGAACCTTTAACGCCTGAAGCATTAGTGGATAAATTAATTCATTTATTGGGTAGTTATAAAAACCAATATCCCAATGACCCACCGCCAGTTATTTATTTAAAAGCGGATAAAGAACTTAGTTATGGGCAAGTTATGGGCACAATGGCATTACTAAAAGGAAAAGGAATTGAACGGGTCAGTTTAGTTGTAGAAAAAACTAAATAAAGCGAGTTCTCAACTTGTTTAAACAAACTTAATCGTTTTTAATGCTGAAATTGCTATGTTCATTAGATTTGTGCCTATTCTATTATCGTTGATGTTTCACTTAGCATTGCTATTAATGCTATGGTGGAGTAGTCAATTTCTTGTCATGCCTGCAATGAGTCCTCCGCCTGCAACGATTTTAGAAGCAGAATTAGTGGAGTTAGAAGACCCTAAACAGCCAGTGATTAAAGAAGAAACCACGCCACCGCAACCTAAAGTGGCTGAAGAAAAAATTAAACCGCCTCCCAAACCAGTAGAAGTTATTAAACCTGAGAAAAAAGAGGATGATGCTTTACGGCTTGCACAAAATGAATTAGCTAATCAACGTTTATTAGAAGAACGTCAATTAGCATTAGAAGAAAAGAAACGTAAAGAACGTGAACAACAACAGATAGAACAAGAGCGAGAAGAAAAAGAGAAGAAAATAGAAGAACAGCAAAAACGTGAAGCATTAGAAAAAGCTGCCGCGCTTAAAAAAGAACAAGAACGTAAAGAAGAAGAAAAGAAAAAGAAATTAGCTGAGGCAAAAAAACGCGAAGAAGCAGCAAAGAAAGAAGCTGAAAAACAAGCTCAAGAAGAGAAGAAGAAAAAAGTAGAAGCAGCACGGATTGCCCAAGAAGAGCAGGAACAACGCGCCGCCGCAGAAGCATCAGCAGCGAGTGCAGCTTCTCAACGGGCGGCATTACAAGCAAGAGTGCAACAGTTAATCGGACAAATTCAACGGCGCGTACAACAACGTTGGATTAAACCCGTTGGCATGGATACTGGCGGTTTGGAATGCGTGATTGAAGTGCGTTTATTGCCAGATGGCTCGGTAGCAATGGCGCAAATTTCTAAAAGTAGTGGCAATGATGCCTTTGACCGTTCAGCAATTACTGCTGTGTATAAATCTTCGCCGATGCCTGTTTCTATGAGCAATGCGAGCGATGTTTTTGACCAATATTTCCGCTATTTTAAATTTAAATTTAGACCTCAATAAATTAACCTGAGTTTTATTATGCGTCATTTATTTATCACTTTTTTATTGATAATCCTTAATATACAAAATGCTTTTGCCGTGCTGACGATTGAAATTGTCGGCGGTCAAGAAGGCGGACAACCGATTGCGATTGTGCCTTTTGCAGCAAATACGCCTGTACCACAGGATGTTGCCAGTATTATTTTTGCAGATTTGCAAAGAACGGGACGCTTTACCCCGATGCCTTTTAGTAATTTACCCGCGCGTCCAAGTAGTCAAGAACAAGTACAATTTCCTTTGTGGCAATCGGCGGGGATGCCGCATTTGGTTATTGGGCGCGTAATGAGTGCGGGGGATGGTTCATATAACATTGAGTTTCAACTTTTTGATGTATTGCAAGGGTCATCTTTAGTCGGCTTAGGTTACACTGCAACCAATCGTACCCTGCGACAAGTTGCGCATAAAATCAGTGATGTGATTTATCAAACATTGACGGGTGAACGCGGCATTTTTTCCACTCGCATTGCTTATGTGACTAAGCAAAAACAAAGCGGCAAGCGGACGTTATACCGTTTATATGTTGCTGATTCGGATGGTATGAATCCACAAATGATGTTGGAATCTTCAGAACCAATTATGTCGCCTAAATGGTCTCCGGATGGCAAAAGCATTGTCTATGTTTCTTTAGAAGGCAAACGTACTGCTATTTATTTACAAGATGTTAGCTCAGGTAGTCGGCGCGTTTTATCTGCACAACCTGGCTTAAATAGTTCGCCTTCTTGGTCGCCAGATGGTTCAAAAATCGCTTTAAGCTTATCTAAAGACGGTAATACTGAAATTTATGTGATGCAGCTTGCTTCAGGTAGATTAACGCGGATGACCAATAATCCTGCAATTGATACTGAGCCAGTTTGGTCGCCTGATGGCAATACGATTGCGTTTACTTCTGACCGTAGCGGTTCTCCACAAATTTATACTATGCCTGCCAATGGCGGCGAAGTGCAACGTGTGACTTTTGATGGTAATTACAATGCGAGTCCACGTTTTTCCCCTGATGGCAGTAAATTGGCAGTGTTAAACGGGGGAAATGGTTTTAAAATCGGGATGATGGATTTAAATTCCAAACAAATGGATATGTTAAGCGATTCTGGCTCAGAACAATCTCCGACTTTCGCGCCCAATGGTGGCATGGTGTTATATGGCACACGCGACGGATTGGCAGCGGTTTCTGCGGATGGTAAAGTACGGCAAAAATTAAGTATTGATACAGGCGAAGAAGTGCGTGACCCTGCTTGGTCGCCTTTTAGAGATTAATATTTTATTTCGCCAGCTCTCAAAAAATTGGCGAAGCGGTGAATTCATTCAAAAAGACCTGCTAGGTTTTGAAAACCTAGCAGGTCTTTGTTTTTAAACCGTACGCCGATTTTTTTATTACCGATATTCACTTTTCTAGCACGCCCAAATACGCGGCGGATGGGCAACTTGTCCCGTCACAGGTAAACGGATAGTTTGCCAAAGTTGCCGCAATAAACGCATAATTTCTTCTGTCGATTGTCCCAACGCTCGCACAATGAGCACTTCATTTAATAAAGTTGCTCCTACATACGCTGAAATTTTCTGCTCAGCGCAAATTGCTCGCACTTGATTTAATAACTCAGAGGATGCGGGCGTGGCAATTAACATTGCAACGACGGGCAAACCGCGTAACGCATTGTGTAAATCTTGAGGCTGTGTTAATTGCAAACGGTCTAATAATAGCGGACGCTGTTCGCGATACAAAGCGGTATAAAAACGCGCTTGTCCTGCATGAAACCTTTCTTGAATTGCTGGACGACCTAAACAATGAATTTCCCAACCTACATAAGTCGCAGTTTTATCAAGATATATTTCAGTAGAAAGTGCGATATTCGCGTGTGGAAAAATAATATTTTCCTGTGGCAACCATTCTAAACAGCCTTGTTTAATGTTAAATACTTGGCGTTGTTGCGCTTGTTGTCCTGCTGAGCGATAAAATTTTGTCGCGCCTGGGGTGGTAATCAGCGCGTGGGCTTGTGATTCCACGTCGATATTTATCATCAACTGGTCTCCTCCCACAACACCGCCAGGTGGATGTAGTAAATAAGTGTGACAGACTTGCGTGCTAGCGGTTGCAGATTCGGGGTAAAAACTGCGCTGGATTGCCAAAGGGCCGCGTTGTTTACGAGTGGCTAAAACCGTACGTTGAGTGCGATTGATAAAACCAAGCGTTAATTCAGCTTGCCAACCTTGAGACGAGGGAGAATGGGGTTTTTGAGACATGCGCAATTAAGATTGATAAAGTAAATTGCGACTATTGTAAATTGAATACTAATTTTTTGCGCTATCCTTGAACCACAATTTACACAATTAACTAAATTTACCCAATTTAAATATTATTGATTAAAGAGGAGTGTAATAGCTTCAGCGATTGCTTTTAAGAGTTGGAAAACCTGCAAATTCATACCCACAGACCTGCTAGGTTTTTAAAACCTAGCAGGTCTGTGTTTTAATTTGAGTTTATAGCCTAATTTGGGTTATGTAGTTCTCGACAACACTTGCAATAGCTGAAGCGATTGCACTCCTCTGTGTAACATCTAATATTGTTTTTGTGCTAATTAAGATAATTGCGTCAATTGTGATTCAAAATTGATTAATTAAACAAACAAACTTTCTACTTTTTGCGCTACGCGATTTTTTGAGGCAGCAGCTTTCATAAAAATCACCACTGATTCTAATTCACCAATCGCGGCGCGGGAATCAATGCCTTTTTCTTCTAATAATTTTTTGACTTCTGCGCCGCAAAAATGAATTAAAAAATCATCATCGCGTGCCATGCCAATCGCTAAACCCACCAAATGGGGAATTAAATTATCGCCCCGTTTTAAAGCAACTTTAGCCGCAAATTCATGCCATGTTTCAATCCAACGCTTTTTTTCCGCTTCACTAATTCGTGCGGTGTCAGTACGCAAAAATAAAAGCATAGAATTGATATTCTTAGATAAAGTATCTTCTTGCACATGTCCTAAGTGATGAATTGCCTTGCTATGATGGTCAATGCAATGCTCACATTGATAATATTCTGCTAACCCTAAAGCGACACATTCTTTTTGGTCTAAAGTCAAATAGGTCGACCATTTTTCTTCGCCATCTGTACCATTAAACACAACCATGTACATTAAACTCATTAAATCAGAGACATGACGCGGGAAAACATTATCTTTAAAGACTTTGCTGCTCATATTAGATTCTCAGGCATTATAAAAAATAGGTAGCTTTTTTAAGTATTAAAATTGATATAGATTGAGGTGTTTTGACATTCAAATGTGTTACAACAAACACCAATACCTCAACATGTTGTTAGTAATTATAAAATAAAATAACTTTATTAGCGAATAATAATATTCAAAAATAGAAAATACTGGAGCACTATTATGTTAATGGAGATTGCGCGACATTTACGCAAGGCAAAACGCATTTTATTCATTACGGGTGCGGGCATGTCTGCGGATTCAGGATTGCCCACTTATCGCGGAATTGGGGGCTTATATAACAACGAATTGACGGAAGATAATATTCCGATTGAAACAGCGTTATCAGGCTGGATGATGGCAAATCATCCTGAAATTACTTGGAAATATTTATTGCAAATTGAGCAAGCTTGTAGAATAGCAAAATTTAATCAAGGACATCGTATTATTCAGCAAATTGAGCAACAGAAACCCCACACTTGGGTTTTAACGCAAAATATTGATGGTTTTCATCGTCATGCTGGCTCAAAAAATCTGATTGAAGTACACGGACGTTTACATGCGTTGCAATGTATTGAATGTCATTATAGAACTGAAGTTATTGACTTTTCTCATATTAAACAATTGCCGCCCTTATGCCCACAATGTCAAGGCATTATGCGCCCTGAAGTCGTGTTATTTGGCGAAGTGTTGTATCACCATGTGATTGAGCAATTGTATCATCAACTAGAATTAGGATTTGATGTGGTTGTAAGTATTGGAACAAGCAGTGTTTTTCCTTATATTGTCCAACCCTTAAAATTAGCTAAACAAAATCAAAAAACTACGATAGAAATTAATCCTAGTTTTACAAATGTTTCTGATATTGTTGACTATAAAATTGAAGCGGGTGCAGCGGAAACACTGACAAAATTATGGGAATTGATGAACAAAGCTTAGGTATCAATATTTTCAAATAAGTTAAGAATGTTTGTAGGGTGGAATAGCAAAGCGTATTCCACCACGACGTTCCGCTAAAGCTGGGCAAAAACAAATTATCATCAGTAAAGACGAATAATCATTCGCCCCTACACGGCAGAGCGGAATACGGTGCAAGTCATCTCTCGCTATTTTGTTTTTACTCAGTTTTTTTGACTTTGTAGTATTTCATGGTGGAATACGCTTCGCTATTCCACCCTACAATTTTCATGTTTGCTTAACTTCACTCTACGCTTGAGTTTACTTAATCAACGCACTTGCCTGTTGCAAACGTTGCAAAGTACGTTCTTTACCAATTAATTCAACTGTAATATCAATAGAGGGCGACACAGTCCCCCCCGTCACCGCAACCCGCAACGGCTGGGCAACTTTACCCATTTTTAAATTCAGTTGAGCACTAATTTTTTCAATAATTGCATGAATTTTTGCCGCTTGCCATGTTTCTAAAACAGATAATTCAGCAATAAAACTTTGTAAAACGGGCGCAGCTTCAGCGGTTAAATTTTTCGCGACGGCTTTTTCATCATATTCTACATCTTGATAAAAGAAACGGCTGGCTAATGCCATTTCTTTCAAGGTTTTAGCGCGTTCTGCTTGCGCTTGAATGATAGCAGTCAAAGGCGCGCCGTGACGGGTATCAATTCCCAATTGCGCAAACTGAAATTCTAAATGCGGCACAATTTGCTCAGGCGGCAAAGTTTTTAAATAATGCTGATTTAACCAATTCAATTTATCGGTATTAAATTTAGAAGGCGCGGCATTAACATCTTTAACATCAAACAATTCAATCATTTCTGCTAAAGAAAAAATTTCTTGGTCGCCGTGTGACCAACCCAAACGCACCAAATAATTTAACAAAGCATGAGGCAAATAACCGTCTTCTTTGTAATTCAACACGCTTACCGCCCCATGCCGTTTAGATAAACGTTGCCCATCGCCGCCTAAAATCATCGGCACATGCGCATATTGCGGAATTGTCGCCCCTAAAGCTTGTAAAATATTGATTTGACGCGGTGTATTATTCACATGGTCATCGCCACGAATCACTTGCGTTACGCCCATATCCCAATCATCCACAACCACGGTGAAGTTATAAGTGGGAGAACCATCGCTACGCGCAATAATCAAATCATCTAATTCGCGATTGCTGACGCAAATTTCGCCTTTAATCAAATCATTAAAAACGACATCGCCATCTACTGGATTTTTAAACCGAACCACTGGCGACACGCCCGCAGGTGGCGCATCCGTGCGGTCACGCCAATACCCGTTATAACGAGGCTTTTCACCGCGTTCAGTTTGCTGTTGCCGCATTTGTTCTAATTCTTCTTTGCTGCAATAGCAATAATACGCCTTCCCTGCATCTAAAAGCTGTTGAATCACTGCTTTATAACGGTCAAAGCGTTTAGTTTGATAATAAGGGCCTTCATCATAATCCAATTCGCACCATGCCATACCGTCTAAAATAGCGCGAACAGATTCTTCAGTTGAACGCTCTAAATCGGTATCTTCGATGCGGAGAATAAATTTTCCATGATTTTTGCGAGCATATAGCCATGAAAACAAGGCAGTACGCACGCCGCCGACGTGTAAATAGCCTGTCGGGCTGGGCGCAAAACGGGTGACAACCATTATATATCCTTGCGAAATTATTGAATCAATGCGTAGTTTAGCGCAACTTAGCGCGAACGAGAAAGGGGAAAATAACAGCAAACGCGGGAGCGGGAATGGTGGGACTGGTAGGGTTCGAACCTACGACCTAAGGATTATGAGTCCTCAGCTCTAACCGCTGAGCTACAGTCCCTTGTGATTTGAGCAGGAGATTATAAAACTAAATTAGTGGGGAAATCAAGTGGTTTAAGAGGGGGGTGCATGAGTTAAGCTAACATTTAGCTTTATATATTATTTAAGTAGTTCAATTAAATCGCCTCTTCTAAAAGTTGCAGCTAATTGGGGTAAAGAAATATTTTTTTGATAGTCATCACTATATAATTTCTTCAAAGCTTGTTCAATTTCTTGTAAAGCTTGTTGAAACAATTCATCGCTTTCTCTTTCTATAAGCTGTAAAGCCTCTATAAAATTTTCATGAGTAAGTTGTTCTATTTTTATTTTTAATTTAGTTAAAAGCATTTTACCCATTTGCATCGCAATAAAACAAGAAGCATAGCTAAGAAAAATAGGCGCATTTTCAGGAAGACGTTTTCTATTATTTTCAGCAATGCGGTAAAGCAAAACAGCAATAATAACTTGAGCACCATTTAAGTATTCAGTAAAAATATCAGAATATAATTTTCCAAAATGTTCACGGGTAAAAAATTTAGTTTGGTGGGGTTTTTCACGCCACACTGCTAGAATTGCTTCTGCTGCAATGCCAATCGTAATATCTGTGCTTTTTAATGCAATATCACTCCGTTTACGATGATAACGATAATCAAGTTGTGCAATATCTATTTCTAAACGTTTTTGAATTTCATCGTTAGCGCGTAAATCTTTAAGTTCTACTGGATTTTGACTATTGGTTGCGAAAGTAATCGCTTGAACTAATTCCTCACTATGTTCTTTAGGTAATTCATAAAGTCTTACCAGTACAAATACATTAGACATATTTGGCGGTAGCAAAGTAGGCTGTTTCTCTTCATTTTCTATTAATGATTTGTAAATTGTCATGCAAGTTTGAGCACCATTAATAATTTGCAAATTATCAATTCTTACTTGATAATCATCACTTTGTAAGCCATTATAACTAAATTTATCACATACTAAAGTAATACCATTATTATAAAAATAGAAATGATTTCTTTCTTCACTTTTTAAAGTAGCATGAATTTCTTCATTAACTCGATTACCTTTTAAACCTAAATAACGGCGAATATTTCGTTCTAATAAACGTTCACCATGTCGCTGCATTAATGCGGCAATTTCATACACATGAATACGTCCTATTAATACACGACTAAAATTAAAATCTTCTACAATTGCTTTACCTGAAAACTGTAAACTATCACTTACGGGTTTAGCCGCTTGTAATAACATGACTAACTGGTCGTGATTAAAATGTTCAAATTTAACTTGCTTACCAAAATTTGCTCGACTAATTGTTTGCTCTGTTGCTTGATTCCATTTTTGCCCATTATTAATTGCAATTGCGCGAACTTGAGGAATATAACCATCTTGCTGTATTAAAGAACGAATATTTGTAAGTTTGTTTTGCAAGCGTGGGTTGCTAAAATCAAGTGGTTTCTTAGGGTCAAATAAATAGCGTACAGCATTAATAAGTTCTTTTATGCCTGTTTCAGGGAAATGACTATCTGCTTTAAGTGTTTTTTTATATTTGCTTTGAAATAAACATACAACAAATTCGTTATCTCTAGGTTCAGAAATATGAATAGCATCAACCCCAAAATCGCCTCCACCTTCAGTTAAGCATTCAAAAGTTTCTTCATAAGATAAATCAAGGATTGTTTTAACAGACAAATAAACAAAAGCTAAAGATTTAAGCTTATTTTTATCAGTAATATTAAGCTGTTCTTCAGCATTATCTTTTATATTATTGATGACTGCATTAAGACGTTGGTCAATAATAGCTGCATTAATATCCATAAATTTAACTTTGTTAAGTTGTTTAATTCGGTGTTTGTTCTTGGGCTTGAATCATTCCAATGATTTCTAAAGATTCTTGTGGGTGGTCTTTATGTTCTAATTTAATACGAACCGCATTTGGTAAACGAGCCGCGCCTCGGTCAGCTTCCCATTTTTCAATTGACCATTTTGTTAACCATTCGGGTTTATCTTCTCCAAGGCTTTGCTTAATATATAAATATTCAAAACTTGCGCTGTAATCAGCAAAAATATCTTGTCCTTCTGCTTTTTCTAAACGCTCAGTCGGATTATCTGCAAATGCAGGGACAATTTTTAATTTTAATGCGAAATTTTTATCGCCTTTTTCTAATTGCCACGCCGTCAATCCTCCGCGCCGTTGCGGAGAAACGGTAGAAACCCATGTCAATGTTTTATCATCCCCTTCGAAATAAATGAGACGTTTTTTCTTGTCATCATCGTAATAAGTATGCGGAAAACTACCTTCTAAGGCACGCTCTAATTGTAGCACTAACAAAGATTTATCTAGTTGTTCTTCTAGCATCGTGCTGCTATTGCGCCAGTCACGACTAACCGCATAAACACCAAAGGCGAGCATTGTCATGACCATGACAGATAATGCCATCGCAATTAATAACTCAATTAGGGTGAAACCTGCATTTGAGAAGGGAGAACTGCGATAAGTTTGCATAGGAAGCAGGAAAAAGCAGAAGGGTGAAAAATAAACAATTTGCTATTACAGACCTTCTGTCAATCAGCAAGCAGAAGGTCTGTTTTGAACTTTAGAAAGGTAATTTAAAACCAGCAGGTAAATTTAAACCGTTGGTCATGCCTGCCATTCGTTCTTGGCTGGTTTTTTCGACTTTGCGTACTGCATCGTTAATGGCAGCGGCAATTAAGTCTTCTAACATTTCTTTGTCTTCTTTTAATAAACTGGGGTCTAAGACAACCCGTTTAACGTCATGCCGCCCCGTCATCACGACAGTTACCATGCCGCCGCCTGATTCGCCAGCAATTTCCATTTGTGCCAGTTCTTCTTGGGCTTTTTGTAAGTTGTTTTGTAATTGTTGGGCTTGTTTCATTAAGCCTGAAATATTTTTCATCATAGTACGTTATCCTAAAGCGTTAAATTATTTATTCATTAGTTTATGTTCTAAGTAATGAATATTCATCCCGCCTTGTTGTACATTGCTATCTTTTAACAGCGTTTGTAATAAAGGAATATTGGTTTTAATGCCTTCTACAATCATTTCATCTAACGCGGTGAGCATCCGTGCAATCGCTGAATCTCGATTATCGCTGTAGCTGATAAGTTTGCCTACCATTGAATCGTAGTAAGGTGGGACGGTGTAGCCACTGTACATGTGGGTATCAACGCGAATTCCAGGGCCACCAGGTGCATGATAACGGGCAATATTACCAGGAGAAGGCATAAAATTATTCGGGTCTTCGGCATTAATACGGCATTCAATCGCATGTCCGCGCCATTTAATGTCTTCTTGTTTATATTGCAAAGGTTCGCCCATTGCAATTAACAATTGTTGTTTGACTAAGTCTATACCCGTAATTTGTTCAGTGACAGGGTGTTCTACTTGAATTCGAGTATTCATTTCAATGAAATAAAATTCATTGTCTTGATATAAAAATTCAAATGTTCCCGCGCCACGATAACCAATTTCCCGACACGCCGCTGCACAACGTTCTCCGATTTTTGTCCGTAATTCAGGCGGTAAATGCGGAGCTGGGGCTTCTTCAATCACTTTTTGGTGACGACGTTGTAGAGAGCAATCCCGTTCACCTAGATGAATCGCATTGCCGTGTTCATCAGCTAAAACTTGGAATTCAATATGGCGCGGATTTTCTAAGAATTTTTCCATATAAACTTGGTCATTCTTAAACGCATTTGCTGCTTCTGCGCGCGTTAAGTTAATCGAGTTAATTAACTCAGATTCTTGCCGCACTACCCGCATTCCGCGTCCACCACCGCCGCCAGCGGCTTTGATGATGACAGGATAGCCAATGGAACGCGCCATGCTTAAATTCACTTCGTCGTCTGAACCTAAATGTCCATCTGAACCAGGGACACAAGGCACGCCAGCTTTTTTCATAGCGGCAATTGCTGAAACTTTATCGCCCATTAAGCGAATGGTTTCAGGACGCGGACCGATGAAAATGAAACCACTGCGTTCAACTTGTTCAGCAAAGTCAGCATTTTCTGATAAAAAACCATAGCCTGGATGAATACCGACCGCGTCAGTGACCTCAGCAGCACTGATAACGGCAGGAATATTAAGATAACTCTGAGCAGCAGCGGCTGGGCCAATACAGACAGATTCATCTGCTAAGCGCACATGTTTTAAATCACGGTCGGCGGTTGAATGTACCGCTACGGTGCGAATGCCTAATTCACGACAAGCGCGTAAAATACGCAGTGCAATTTCACCACGATTAGCAATCACTACTTTAGTTAGCATATTTTCATTATCCTCATGTTAATCGTTTTGTCATTGTCACACTTTCAAACTAGCGTGCGTCAATCCTTAAACGATGAGGAATAAAGGTTGCCCATATTCTACAGGTGTATTATTTTCCGCCAAGATTTTCTTAATCTTGCCGCCTTTATCGGCAGTGATTTGATTTAAAATCTTCATTGCTTCAATAATACAAATAGTGTCGCCTTCTGCCACGGTATCGCCTTCTTCTACAAACGCTTTGCTTGTAGGAGACGCGGCGCGGTAAAATGTACCAACCATGGGTGAAGTAACAACATGTCCTTCTTCTTTGGGCGCGGGGGCTGGAGCCATTGAGGCTTCTCCACCTACGGCGTTACTTGCAACCGTAGAAATAGGAGACATCACGACCTGATGGGGAGTCATCGGTGCAGTAGGGGTGACTGAGGAAGTGTAGCGACTGATGCGAACGGATTCTTCCCCTTCGCGAATTTCAATTTCAGCTACGTCAGACTCTTGGAGTAAATCAATAAGTTTTTTTATTTTGCGAATATCCATATTTATTGCACTTGCGACAAAATGGAGAGGGCGGCTTGTAAAGCCAACAAGTAGCCTTGTGCACCAAGACCAGTAATCACGCCTATTGCTTTATCAGAAAAATAGGAATGATGACGGAATGGTTCACGGGCATGGACATTTGAAAGATGTACTTCAATAAACGGAATAGCAACAGCTAACAGCGCATCCCGCACCGCAACACTGGTATGGGTAAATGCAGCGGGATTGATAATGATAAAATCAACCTGCTCCTGAAAAGCTGTATGAATACGTTCAATCAGTGCATATTCAGCATTAGTTTGAAAATGGGACAAATGATGTCCGTGTTGTTCAGCATAGGTCGTTAATTGGTGATCAATATCGGCTAGCGTCGTTTTGCCATAATGTCCTGGCTCACGCACGCCCAAAAAGTTTAGGTTAGGTCCATGTAAAACTAAAATATGTGCCATACATTTTGCAAAAAGAACGGTTTAGTGATAAAGAATGATTGAAATTGCTCTCAATCCCGCTGTACTTTGTTAAACTCAAATTAATCTCTGGGTTTATACGCTAAAAATCGCCTGCGCTTTAAAATGCAGTAGAATTTTACTTTGTAATTTTGTGAGATGCTATCTATAACTAACTGCATTCATTATATAGTGTTCAAGTGAGCGGTCAAAAGCGAGCAAGTATAGAAGAATAAAACCAAGATTGAAACTATGCCTACATTGGAACATCTTTTAAATCCACGTCATATTTGCCTCAATTGCATGTCAATTAAAGGACAAGCGGGACGTTGCTGTCATTGTGGTTATGATGAACAATGGCATAAAAATCATCCATTATACCTTAAACCGCGTACATTATTGAAGAATCAATATTGGGTAGGAAAAGCATTAGGACAGGGTGGATTTGGAATTACTTACATAGGCTTAGACCAATGGCTGCGTAAACGGGTTGCAATTAAAGAATTTTTACCTGCCGCGATTACCACCCGTGATTATTTGCAATCTACAATTATTCCTCTGAAAAAACAAGAAGAAGCTTTTACCAAAGGTTTACACTCTTTTTTAGCAGAAGCGCAACATTTAGCTAAATTTAATCATCCACATATTGTTCAGGTTTTAAATTTCTTTGAAGAAAACCAAACCGGCTATATGGTGATGGAATATTTAGAGGGTGAAAATTTAACGGATAAATTAAAACAGCAAAATTCGTTTAATGTGGATACCGCGCTTGCAATCGTATTGCCGATTTTAGACGCACTTGCCGAAGTACACAGCCAAAAATTATATCATTTGGATATTTCCCCGCATAATATCCGTATTTTAAATAATGGCACGCCAATATTGATTGATTTCGGTGCGGCGCGCCAAGTTTTAGGCGAAAATAGCCAAACGTTAGATTTGGTACTTAAACATGGCTATTCACCAATTGAACAATATTCAGGGCGGGGCAAAATTGGCGCGTGGACAGATGTTTATGCCTGCGGTGTTTTGCTTTATCAACTGATTACTGGCACAACGCCCGATGCGGCGACAGATAGATTAAGCAACGATACATTAAAATTAACTGAATTAGGACTTGCTCCCCATTTGCAAGATGCGTTACAAGGCGCGTTAGCGATTCGTCCTGAACAACGTTTTCAACACATTACTGATTTAAAAGCTGCTTTACTTGGGGAAAAAATTCTGCCGCCCGCCGCGCCTTTGCCCACCGTCAAAGCAACGGAAGTTCCAGCACGTCCCTCTAGTATATCTTTGATTATTTTAGCCGTTTTATTATTGATTAACGGTGGTATTTATCGCTCATGGTTATCTACGCCGCCACCGCCTTTGCAACCGATTATTGTGACTCAACCCGCCGCACCCGCGCCTATTTTGCCCCCTGCGGTTATTGATGAAAATCGCAATTTTGCTCAAGAACAAGAACTTGTCACGCATTATTTAAATCTTGCACTTCATGCTCAACAACAACAAGAGATTAACAAAGGTATTGAAATTGCCCAGCAAGGACTGGCTATTAATCCAGAACATACCGAATTAAAAAACTTACTCGCCACGCTTAAACAAACTCAAAGCGAACAACAGGCATTACAAACTAAAATTAATGACATTCTAAAACGTGCCGAAGCTGCTGTTACTGACTTGCGTTTAACTGAACCTATCAGTAATAATGCCTTTGAATTTTATCAAACTGTTTTAAGCCTAGATGCTGATAATGAAACAGCAAAACAAGGACTTAATGAAATAGCAAATACCTATGTGACATGGGCACGGGCAGAAACGGATAATAAAAAACGGCAAATGATACTTGAAAAAGGGCTAAAATTTTTTCCACAACAAACAGAATTACTTGCATTACAACGCGCATTACTGAATAAACCCGTTACACCGTCTGTTGTTAGTAAACCTGCCCCTGTTGTTGTTAAAACTGACCCACCGCCAAAAGTAAAACCCGCAGAGTTTATACCACTGCCAAAAGCACCTGAACCACCGCCCGTACTGGTTGAAACGCCCCCTGTAGAAATCATTAAACCTAAAAAACCAGAGTCACAGCCTGAACTGCCGCCGACCACTAATATATCGCCTGTGGAATCAACCACGGCGATAACCAAAACTGATACGAAAACAGAAGAACCCAAAACGCCACCTTCAAAAACCGTTATTTTTACCCCCTCATTTTAACTATGCGCCATCGCTTGTTTGTTCTTATCTCCTTGTTTTCTGCTTATTTATTTAGCATTACCCCTTGTTATGCAGATAACATTAACTTTATGCCCAATCTTTTCGCTTCTTATCGCGATTTTACCTATTCCACAGGTAATACTGATGTAGGCTCAAATTTATATTCTATCGGTCTAGGATTAACTGCTACTTACAAGCGTTTTTACATGGATATTTCTTATGAAACTAATCCCTCTTCTGGTAAAGAGCATCAAGAAAATAACACCGTGTATTTTGAACGCCGCGATATTGCGACATCAGTCGGTTACGCGGTTAATGATTCCATTAGTATTTTTGGCGGTTACAAATACGGACAAACGCGCCTAGTTTCCCCACCTTCTGCAATTGCAGCGGGGACGGAAGTGAGTTTAGAAGGTAAAGGCTTTTATATTGGCGCGGGCGCGGGTTGGCAAATTGAAAACTGGGGATTTTTATCTTTTAGTGCAGCGTATGCAAATTTAAAAGCAAATTATGAAGATTTAACGTTTTTAAGTGAAGAAGGCAATGCGTCGGGGACAAGTTTGTCTATTAAATGGAAAGGTAATTTAAGCGAGAATTTATCATACGACGTTTCTTTAATTCGCCACGATTATTATTACGAAGATTTTGAAACAATTGATAACATTTCTGAGCAAATTTTATCATGGCGCGCTGGTTTAGCTTATCGCTTTTAAAACTTAAAATTAAAAGAATCTTTAAACATGAATCCAATACAAATTTATTTAAATGAATTACAAATTGCTCTAAATGCAGGCAATGCAACAGAACATACACACCGCCCTGCTTTGCAAAACTTATTATGTACGCTTTTACCTGACCATCGTATAACCAATGAACCCCGCCGTATTGCTTGCGGTTCGCCCGATTTTGAAATTGCTAAGGATAACGTTCCTGTTGGGTATATTGAAGCGAAGGACATCGGTATCGATTTGGATAAAGTACACCAGTCTGAGCAATTAGAGCGTTATTTATCGTCATTAGATAATTTGTTGTTGACGGATTATGTTGAATTCCATTGGTTTGTTGAGCAGGAATATCGACCTGAAATGACGGTTCGTTTAGCAGAACGGGATAAAAAAGGGAATTTGAAACCGATTCCCGAATCATTTTCACGTTTGGAAATCTTATTGCAGACCTTTGTCAATACGCAGATTGTTACGTTACGCAGTCCTGAAGAATTAGCCAAAAAAATGGCAAATATTGCGCAACATATTGATTATAACATGCTACTTGCGTATGCGGAGGAAGGAAACAGCGGCAGGTTACATGAGCAGTTAGACAGTTTTAGAGCCGTTTTAATTGATACCTTAAAAGTTGAAGAGTTTACCGACATGGTCGCGCAAACTGTTTGTTATGGGCTATTTGCCGCGAAGTGTAGCGCAGATTTAAATCAGCCTTTTAATCGTTTAACTGCGAGTTATTTTGTTCCTAAAACCAATCCGTTTTTAAGAAATTTATTTAATCAAATTGCAGGGATTGAATTAGATGACCGTTTAGTGTGGATGGTTGACCATTTATGCGCGGTGTTGAATCGGGCAGATATTGCGGCGATTTTAGAAAACTTTGGGCGGAGAACACGGCAAGAAGACCCTGTCGTGCATTTTTATGAAACTTTTTTAGCGCAATATAACCCTAAATTACGAGAAGTACGGGGGGTTTATTACACGCCTGAACCTGTTGTGTCTTATATTGTGCGCTCTGTGGATTTAGTGCTTAAAGATAAATTTAAGTTAAAACAAGGTTTAGCGGATAGTTCTTTGTTAGAAAATGGCGTGCATAAAGTTCAAATTCTTGACCCAGCCACAGGAACAGGGACATTTTTATATTCTGTTTTTGCGACGATTTTTGAAAAATTCCGTAAAAATAAGGGGATGTGGTCGGATTATGTTTCTAAACATTTATTGCCGCGTGTGCATGGTTTCGAGTTGTTAATGGCAGCTTACACTGTCGCGCACATGAAATTAAGTTTGCAATTAAAAGAGTATGGTTATGATTTTAAAAGTAATGAGCGATTAAGGGTATTTTTAACTAATACTTTAGATGAAGCGCATCAAAGTGAAGAAACCTTGCTGGCACGCTGGTTGTCGAATGAAGCCAATGAAGCGAATACCATTAAATCAACATCGCCTGTGATGGTGGTTTTAGGTAATCCGCCTTATTCCTATGATTCAATGAATAAAGGAAAGTGGATTAGTGAACTAATCCGTGATTATTATCAAGTTGATGGTAGTTCTTTAAAGGAAAGTAATCCAAAAGGCTTACAAGATGATTATGTAAAATTCATTCGTTTTGCTCAATGGCGAATTAAGCAAACAGGCTACGGTATTTTAGGATTTGTAACAAATCACGGCTATTTAGATAACCCAACCTTTAAGGGAATGCGTCAAGCTTTAATGCAAGATTTTGATGAAATCTATATTTTAGATTTACACGGTAATACAAAGAAAAAAGAGCAATCACCTGATGGTAGTGTAGATAAAAACGTGTTTGATATTCAACAAGGGGTTGCGATTGGCGTTTTTATTAAATACCGTGAGAAAAAAGCAGAATATGCGCAAGTGTATCATGCGCATTTGTATGGTGAGAGGGGTTTTAAATATCAATATTTGTATGAAAATGATATTAAAACTACTGAATGGACTGTTTTAAATCCTAAATCGCCTTTTTATTTATTTATTCCTCAAAATACAGATTTATTGCCTGAGTATGAAAAAGGCTGGAAAATTACGGATATTATGCCGCTAAATTCAACAGGCGTAAAAACACACCGCGACCATTTTGTTATTGCTTTTGATAAAGCAGAATTACAGAAACGGATTGATGATTTTAGAAATCTTGCATTACCTGACGCAAAAATTGCTGAATTGTACGATTTGAAAGATACTCGTAACTGGAAATTAACAACTTGTCGTAAAGAGCTTGCTAGTCAAAAAGATTGGGGAAAATATTTTACAAGTTGTTTATATCGCCCATTTGATATACGCAGTTATTATCATAATGAAAACCTTGTTGACCGCTCCCGTCAAGAAGTTATGCAACACATTGATAATAGAAATAATTTATCTCTTGTCTTTATGCGACAAGTTGCATTAGATGGGGATTACTCTCACTTTAGCGTTTCAAAATATTTAGTAGATAGTCGTGCTTTTTACAGCAATAAGGGCACTATGGCATTAGCTCCCCTCTATCTCTATCAAGCAGAACAAAAAGATTTAGCATCAAACTCGAAAACTACCCGCAAACCCAACTTTGCCCCCGAATTCATCCAAGATTTAGAAACTCGCTTAACACTACAATTTATTCCTGAAGAACGAGGCGATTTTAAAACAACCATTAGCGCATTAGATATTTTTTACTACATGTATGCCGTTTTTCACAGCCCAAATTATAGAAAACGCTATGCCGAGTTTCTAAAGATAGATTTTCCCCGTTTACCCTTAACCAATGATAAAGTTTTGTTTAAGAACTTTGCGGATTTAGGTGAGCAACTGGTTAAAGTTCATCTAATGGAAATGGATATTGAAAATGAATGTAGTTTTCCAATTGAAGGTAGTAATTTAATTGAGAAAATTACTTATAAAGACAATAAAGTTTATATTAATAAAACGCAGTATTTTGACAATGTCGCGCCCGAATTTTGGGATTTTCATATTGGCGGTTATCAAGTTTGCCATAAATGGTTAAAAGATAGAAAAGGTAAACTGCTTAATTATGATGAATGTATGCACTATCTTTACATTTTGGCAGCAATTGAAGAAACACAAAAGCTGATGATGCAAATTGATGCTAGTGTGAGTTTTCCTCTTGAAGGATATTAACTTAAATCCCCGCGAATCCTTCAAATGAACCTGCTAGGTTTTTAAAACCTAGCGGTTTTTTATTTAATTAGGAGTTACGCGGTTGAAATGAGGAGTGCAATCGCTTTAGCTATTGCAATTGGCAGACTTGCTCGTTTTTAAACCTAATAAATATTTGTTTTAATTTGAATTTGTCGCAAAATTTAGGTTATTTAGTTCTCGGCAACACTTTGCAATAGCTAAAGCGATTGCACTCCTTTTTAATTAACTGCGTAATGCCTAAAACTATAAAACTATAGCTTCGCCTGCGCTAATTCTGCCCGCATTTTTGCAATAGTTTCCGCATAATCAGGGGTGTTAAAAATTGCAGAACCTGCAACAAAAGTATCTGCACCTGCTTCGGCAATGGCGCGGATATTGTCAATTTTTACGCCGCCATCAATTTCTAAACGAATTTCGCGCCCGCTTTCATTAATTAATTGCCGTGCTTGGCGTAATTTTGTTAATGCACTTGGAATAAAAGATTGTCCGCCAAATCCTGGATTGACTGACATCAATAAAATCATGTCCACTTTATCCATTACATATTGCAAAACATCCAAAGGCGTAGCAGGATTAAACACTAAACCACTTTTGCAACCGCTACTGCGAATTAATTGCAAAGAACGGTCTATATGCTCGCTCGCTTCTGGATGGAAAGTGATATAAGTTGCGCCTGCTTCCGCAAAATCGCCAATTAAACGGTCAACAGGTTTAACCATTAAATGCACATCAATCGGGGCTTTAACGCCATGTTTACGCAATGCAGCACAGACCAACGGCCCTACGGTTAAATTTGGCACATAGTGATTATCCATCACATCAAAATGCACTACATCTGCTCCAGCGGTTAACACATTATCGACTTCTTGCCCTAAACAAGCGAAATTAGCGGATAAAATAGAAGGAGCAATCCAGAAGTTTGACATACACAATTCCTTTAAAAAAGTAAATAAATTACATTGGTTTTTAAACTAAAAATTAGCAAAGGAACACTTAAATGAATTCAATCTTATGGCAACAAGATTTTATTATTCACCATACTCAATTTTTATTAGATTCTTTTGAGCATTGCTTAAAGCGTCCTTTAATTCAACGAAAAGATATATTAAGCGATGCTGAAAATTTATTTAAAGCAAATTTTGTCGTTGCTTCACATGGGATACAAACAGACCCCATTTTGAATTATGGCAATCAAACCGCTTTGGAATTATGGTCTTTGCCTTTTGAAGAATTCACCCGTTTACCTTCGCGTTATACCGCTGAACCTGTACATCAAAGTGAGCGTGCAGCCATGTTGCAACGGGGGCGAGAATTTGGCTTTATTGATAATTATCAAGGAATTCGTATTAATTCAACAGGAAAACGATTTAAAATTGAACAAGCCATTATTTGGAATCTTACAGATAAATGGGGTAATGCGTATGGACAAGCTGCAACTTTTTCGCATTGGACATGGTTAGAGTAACCTGTGTTTTACGAGCCATTCAAACGAAAGTAAAAACCTGCAAGGTTTTTAAAACCTTGCAAGTCTATTAAATATTTAAACAACTAACACCGTTCAATCACATGATGTTGAAATAAATAATTTAACCACAAATTACTTAAATGCTCCTGCAAAGCATTTTGCTTTAAACGTTCTGTTAGATTATTCACATCAATCATCGCTAACGGCTGTTCTTGCCATGAACAAGCAAACACTGCTTTAGTGCGCTTACCTGTCGCAGGGTCAATTTGCCATTGCAGACATTGCGCACATACCCCTTTTAACATACATTGCATCGTGCTATACACCGCCGCCGTAATCGGAGGGCGATGTGGCAAAAGTTGTGCGTGGTTTACTTGCATTTGCGTTAATAATTCATCTGATGCAATCATTTGCACACGACTAATTTCCGCTAAACGAATCTGCGGCACACTTTGCAGCATCCCTGCATCATAACATTGCAAACTGTGGAAAACGTCGCCCGTAATACTGCAATCTTGGGAACGATGTGGACTGATGGGTTCACCTTGCGCCGTAATCCATACTATGACATCAGCCGCTTGCGCTAAGGTTTCTTGACGAAAAACCGCACTCCGTTCAGGCAAGGTCGCCACAAATAACACTCGATTTCCAGCTTGTCGCAACGCTTTGCCGATAGCAAGCAAGGCAACCATGGCAAGTTGCCCCCCCATGATTAACACTGTTTCACCACCACTGGGAATTGGGGTTTTTGTCCCCGTAGGGCCCATGAGTGATAAAGGCGTACCAACAGCTAAAGTTGAATATAATCGCGCACTTGTCCCTTTTTCCAACACGTTAAAGGTAATCGTGCCGCGTTCTACATCAACAGCCGTGCCCAACATCGCCATCGCTTCGGTTTGTAATTTCGTGCCGCCAACATTTTGAGCATAAGTTTCAAAATTTTGTAAGCGGAAAAATTGCCCAGCCTTAAATTGCCGCGCGGCTTGCGGTGCTCGCACAGTTATTTCTAATAATTCAGGACTTAAACGTTGTATTTTTTCTAAACGTGCTGTCAATAAATCCGTCATTTTTGCTCGAAATTGTTGATACTCTTGTGCTAATTGTGTTCCTTGCGTTTCAATTAGACCCGAAGTCAAATCTGCTTGAAATAATTCAACAATTTTCGGATAAGTACGCAATCCTGAAGCAATCGCTTTAACCACGCTCCCATGAAAAACAGGATGAGTATCTCCTAAAAAGCTCACATAACCACTGCCGCGATGGGCTAAAGCATACGGGGCGCGATAAGAAGTGAATGCGCCGAAATGGGCATCTTTGCAATGGGAAGCCATTGGCGCGCTGGTTAATTCGCCTTGCTCATCATTTGTTTGCCATTCAAAAGCTTGATATTGAAATAAATTTGCCTTGCTAAAAGTGCCACGATGCTCAAATTCATACGCAACATTTTGTTTTGCACCCGTTGCGACGAAAATCGAGCGGGTGGTTAAAGTAATGTCTTGGCTTGTTTCGCCATTTGTTTGCCGACAGACTAAGCCCGATACATGTCCGTATTCATCCAGTAAAGTCCGCACAGGTTCAGCATTTTCTAAGTAAAAAATGCCTTCTTCTAATGCTTTTGTTACTTCTTCATGATTGCGTACATACGCGGGCGAATCGCGCAATTCTCGCCGATAAACGACAGTAACACCGCCCCATTGTTGCAATAAGCCGTGTAAATTTGGTTCGCGTTGCTCTTGTTGCGCTAATTTGCGTTCATTGCGTACCGCTCGCGCATGGTGCAACATTTCCTGTAAAATCAATAGGGAGGCAGTATCCAATCCTTTTTGCACTTGCGACTCGCCGACGGTATTACACAAAATTTCATAACGGGTTAATAACTTTTCAATTTGAGTTAAATAATACACTTGCACTTCGGTTGCGGTATCAATCCCCGTCAATCCGCCCCCGATAACGACCGCAGGTAAACGCACTTGTAAATTCGTCAAACTATCGGCTTTCGCCGCACCCGTTAATTGCAAAGCCATTAAAAAATCATTAGCTTGGCGCATCCCAATCGCTAAACTGCCCTCAATTGGCAAAGCTTGTGGTAAACCTGCGCCCACTGCAACGGCGAGATGGTCAAATCCTAATTGCCACGCATCTTCTACGCTAATCGTGCCGCCAAACCGCACGCCGCCAAACACTTGATAATAAGGACGACGAGCTAAACTTAAGTAAATCAATTTTAAGAAATTTTTATCCCAACGGACGGTAATTCCATATTCAGCCACGCCGCCGAATCCCGCCATAATGCGATTATCTAATAATTCTTCTAATTGATGATAAAATTGAATAGGTTTTGTTAAAAATTCAGGCGGTAACGGTTCAATTTTTAAACCATCAAAACCAACCACCGCAAAGCCTTCCATTAATAAATGATGGGCTAAAGTGAAACCTGCGGGCCCTTGTCCAGCAATCAACACTTTTAAACCATTATACGGTTTTGCAACAAATTGCTGGGTGCGCAAGGGATTCCAGCGGGTTAATAAATCATAAATTTCAACCCCATACGGCAAATCTAAGACATCAGATAATACTCGCGTTTCAATTTGTGGAATATTGACGGGGTCTTGTTTTTGATAAATGCAAGCTTTCATGCAATCGTTACAAATGCGATGCCCTGTTGCGGCGCACATTGGATTATTGACCATAACCATTGCTAAGGCTGCGATGCTATAGCCTTCGCGTTTTAAGCTGTGCATTTCAGAAATATGTTCTTCCAGCGGACAGCCTGTTAAAGTCACGCCCAGCGGATTGGTTTTATAACCTTGTTCAGGGTTGCCTTTTTTAACAGGAAAGCCTTTTGAACAAAAATCCCCTTCATTTTCATGACAATAAACGCAGTAATGAATTTCATCCTGCACTTGCCGCGCGGTCATTCCCGCATCGCTTAACTCAAAATTGCACCGTTGCCGCTGAGTTTGTAAATGTCCCGCTAACGCAGTTATTGGCGGTTGACTGTTGTTTAAAGGGATAGAAACCGTCGGCACTAAATGCGCATAATCTGTTTGTTGCGGTAATTTAAAACTTATCCAATGCGCAACTGTTTGTTTTCCTTCCTCAGTGCTTAACACGCTCATGCACCATTGCGTCAATAATTCAATGGCTTCAGCATGTTGAGCTGTGTCTTTTAATAATTCCGCGCCCCACAAGGCAATTGCCAGTTCACGGTCAGTTGTTAACACCGTCGGTTGTTGTGCGAAAAAAAGTTCTAAAGAGTTTTGTAACTGGCTGTTTAAATTGGCAAAATTTTCTGTTAATTGTGGAGAACCTAATAATCGCCGCCGTGCACGCCGTTGCACAAACCATTTTTTAAACTCAAAAATGGGATGATGGCTTAAAGTTATTTGTTGAGCACATTCAACGGCGGCTTGAATTTCAAATAATTCGGCTATAAATGTTTCGACAAAAGGGGCAACCGCCAGTAACAATTGACTGATTTGTTTTTGACTCAGTACTGCGACATTAAGACGATAATCTAGTAATTGTTGATGCAATTCAGGCGAATGCTGGGCAAGTTTGACCAGAAATTGCTCATCTAAAGCGTTTAAACGATTACTGTTAAATAATTCTTTAAATTCAAACCCTTTAAAATAATGCGTAAAACTAGATGCACTTTCTGACATGAGAAAAAACCTATTTAAATAAGCGATTACTTGCAAAAAATAATAGCTAATGGATAATAAACACTGTGGAGATTATACGCCTAGCTTGTTTTGATGATAGTAATTTTTATGATAGTGAATTTAATTTAGCTGTATTTATTTTTACTAAAGTTTTTAAAATTTATATATTTAAAAAATGATAATTAGAAAATTAAACATTTGCTTAGTTTTTATTAAAAATAATTGTATTATTTCTAATTAGATTTATTTTATGTGTTTATTATTAGCGTATAAAAAATTTCTATATATAAAAGGGCTTATCTGTAAGTAAAATGCAGATAAATTTATGGTCTTATTTAAAGGAAAATCACAATGGTCACAATTTTAGGCGATTATGTTGAAGACCCGCCAGCAGAGGAAAAAGAATATTTAGCAATTGGCTTTTCACCAAGTTCTGTTCCTTTAAAACAGCGATGGCGTAATAATGGTTTATCAGCAGATTTTCTTGCCGATTATGTGACAACTTTCTTTCCTGCCCGCGATGATGACCCTAGCACCGTAGAACGCCAAGAAAACATTCACGGGGGAGTAGGTTATATTGCAAATGAATTGTTGGAAAATGCAATGAAATTTAATTATGACATTACTAATATTCCAATCAATATTCAATTATATTTGCATGATGACCATTTAGTTTTTTTTGTTAGAAATAGCTTAACAGAAGAACGACATGCAAAATTCAAAGCATTCATTCAAGAAGTATTAGAAAATGACCCGCAAGAATTGTATATTGCTCATTTAGAGCGCACAGCCGAAGAGGAAAGTTGTGGCTCAGGATTGGGTATTTTAACCATGCTAAATGATTACGCTGCAAAAATTGGCTGGAAATTTGAACAAGTACAAACTGAACCTTTAGCGTTTACGGTGACAGCGCGCGTGGAAATTGAATTGTAAAAGAGTTTAAGTTATGGTGTTAAACAATTACAATGAAGGGATTACAGGTCGCGTTATAAAATTTGCAACTAAATTGCAAGCATCTACTTACTATACTATGAACAATTATGGACAACAGTCACGTTATTAAAGCCGACGGTTATGAAATTATCCGTGATGGCAATGCAATTTCTTGTAAAGGGGCATTACGCTTAAGCGGGATGGATGAATACTCCCAAATTATTGAATTATTTAATCAAGTTGCTACAGATGCGCCAGAAGTCATCATTTTAGATTTACGCAAATTAGAGTTTTTAAATAGCTCTGGTATCAATGTGTTATCTAAGTTTGTGATGAAAGTGCGGCAAAAAGAAAATGTGAAGGTCATTGTAGAAGGTACACAAAAAATTCCATGGCAAAGCAAATCTTTGAAAAATTTACAACGATTAATGCCTGGATTGCAATTAGAATGGGATGTTGGCACAGAAGCCTAAGTGTATTTTGAGTTATTTAAAAAACAACATTTTTGTTTAATTTTGACAACATTAGCAAAAAATAAGGCTAACTCATCCTATTAAGCGTTGAAGACACCTAACAATCGTTAGTGCTTTAATTCGTCCGCAAAATCTTATCTTTATTTAATTTTTTATCCCGTCTTATTGCGATTTTTTTACGCTTGTCAATAATTGCCTCTTTAGAATTTCCCTTCAAATTATTAAGGATGATTCAATGTTGAGAATGCTAGGTTTCATGTTGTTGTTATTGATAAGTCCTTTATATGCAAAAGAATTAAGCCATTCTACTCATTTATCGGCTGATTATCTTACGGGTTCACGTTATCAAAATGTGCGTTTATTAGGCACTTTGTTATTGGATAGTCAAAAAATTGAAGGTTATACAACTCAAAGTTTATCGGATTTAGCATGGGATAATGACGAGCAAATTTTGTATGCTATTGCTGATAATGCTATTTTATTTCATTTTAAATTGCAGTTTGATGAAAAATTTTCCTTGCCAAATCAAGAAGGTGTTGCTCCTGTTTTGACTAAAGCTACTGTTATTGCTGCTTATCCGTTACTAGATGAAGCGGGAAAACTATTGAAAGGAAAGGCGAGTGATTCGGAGGGTATGGACATTGTTAATGCTAACAATGGCGTGCAGGGCGATAGTGAATTAATTATTTCTTTTGAGCGTATTCCGCGCATAGCACAATTTTCAGTAATGGGAGAATGGAAAGCGGATATTTCTGTTCCTGCTGCGTTAAGTGATGTTAAAAATTATGAAACTCCTAATAAAGGCATGGAAGGGATTGTAAACCATCCTTATTATGGCTTAGTAACTGCGGCGGAACGTCCATTGAAAAATGCAGCCGCTGAGCAAATTCAATTTTTCGCAGTAGATAAACCTTTGTCATGGATAGCAAAAGTCCATCCTGCTGAAAATAGTTCGGTTGTCGCTTTAGAAAGTTTAAACCGTACTTCTTTGTTAGTGTTAGAACGGGCTTTTGTCGCATTAGGACAACCATTTGTGATTAGTTTGCGGCAAATTTGGCTATCTTCATGTGAGTGTAATCAAGGGCAAGTGAGCGAATCAAAAGTATTAGCTGAATTTAACAGCGTTAAAGGATGGGCAATTGATAATTTTGAAGGACTGGCACGTCACCATGATAATTTTTTCTTTATGGTCAGTGATGATAACAGTAGTTTTTTACAACGGACTTTATTGCAATATTTTGAGGTGGTGGATGTCACTGAGTAATTGCAATGACCCAAAAGTTATAATAGGCAGTCTTTTGAATCCATACCCACAGACCTACTAGGTCTCTAAGACCTAGTAGGTCTTTGTTTTTATTTTAATATCTTGCCTAATTCAGTTTATCTTTTAAATTACCTACAAATTCCCATTTTTTTTCTTCAAGACCCGCACCCAAAAACGTTGGGGAGCGATTGCATTTTGCAAATGAGAAGACAGCGGAATTACTTCATGATTAAGTTCAGCGGTTAGCAGCTCGGCGGCAAGGATTGCGCTACTAAAACCGCGTGAGCCATGGGCAATATTGACCCATAAACCATCATAATGCGGCATATTGGGATATTCACTAAAACGTTTACCTAAATTTAACTCTTTATAATCATTAAAAAAATAGCTGGGATGGGGTAAGCTACCAATCAGCGGTAAATGGTCTAAACTCGCACAACGAATGCCTACATTAGCAACAAAGGGCGGGGCAAGTTTTGTCGCTAAAGCAGGTATAAGCGTTTGTAAATTTTGCCAGTTTTGTTGATTATCAGCAGCTTGAACTTTTAAATCTACATTATTCAATGAATGCGTCGCGCCAAAACAATACGTTGTTTGTTTATCAGTGGACTGGGCAGGCAAAACATAAGCATTTTGTCCACAGACAACGGTTTTTAAATCTGATTTTTTTAAATCTGCATGGGAAGGTTTAGAATAGCTGACTTGTCCGCGCACAGCTTGCAGTGGCAGTGCATAGTTAACAATTTGTTCTTCAATCAAAATATTTTGTAGTAAATTTTCCGCCGCATAAGCATTGGCTAAGATAACATGGGGGGCGCGTAAGTGGTTATTCACATAGCTATGTGCTGTCCATAAATTGCGATGTTTAGAAAGTTGCATAATAGGGGTTGAATCTATTAAGGTAATGTTATTTATAGCTAATTTTAGATAGGTGTGTTGAGTAGCTAATGGAGAAATCCAACCTGCTTGGGGAAACCATAATGCACCTGCTTCTGCACCGAGGAAAGGAAGTGGAAATCCGCAATAATCAGCGGCTTGTTCTAAAGTTAGAGCTTGCACAAATTCAGGGGGGAGTTGTGCAATAATATGTTGAAAACGTTCAATATCATTTTCAAGCTGTAGCACCCCCGTTGCAGAAAAAAGCGGCGTATCTGCAAGTTGATTGAGTTGAGCGTAATGGCGAATTGCGCTGAGAAATGCCGCCGTATGAAATTGCGTAGGAATATCGCGCCATTCACGACTTAAAGCAGGATAAATTGCGCCTTGAAGATTATCAGAACTTGTCATTGCCCCTTCTTGTCCAACTTTGAGGTGAGGGGCTTTAAGCACATTTAACGGGCGTTGGTCAATTAATGCGACTTGCCAGCCGCGTTGTGCCAGCATATAAGCCGTTGCACAGCCAGCGATACCCGCGCCAATAATGAGTACATCATAATGGTCAATAGTAGTATTAGGTAAAGCACTAATAGGCGGCGAATTAAACCAAGGGGCTTGTGCACAAGGATAATCTACCGTTTGAAGTTCAGGGGATGAATGAAATTGTCCACACAGCATTTCCCGTTTTTGTCCAAAACCTTCCACCTTTTCCACCTTAAAACCAACGCTTTGCAAATGACGACGGACACTACTTGCGGCGGTAAACGTGCTAAAAGTAGTATTTGCGTGACTTAGGCGTGCGATTTGCGGAAAAACCATTTTATCCCATGGGTCAGGATTTTTAGCAGGGGCAAACCCATCTAAAAACCAAGCATCTACGCTGTCATTTCCTTGCCAATGTGTTAAGGTTTCAACGGCTTCACTAAACCATAAATCTAAAACAATTTTACCTTCTTCAAAGACTAAACGGTGACAACCTGCAATGAATAAGGGATACTGTTGCAATAAAGCGTGTGTTAACGGGGTTAATGATTGCCATTGCTTTTGGATAAAAAACATCACTTGTTGAAAATCAACATGGCTTAAAGGATGCTTCTCTATTGAAACAAATTGCAGTTGAAATTGGCAGTCAAGTTGTTTAAAAAGCTGCCAAGTCGCTAGAAAATTCAGTCCTGTTCCAAATCCTATTTCAGCAATTGTAAAATGGGGCAGCGGAACGATATCGCGGGCGGAGGTGATTACTTGTGCATTTAATTGCTTAAAGCGATTTTCTAGCGCATTATGCTGTAAAAAAACATAGTTTGATTCAGCTAAACCATCCTGCGTTGAAAAATAAATATCCTCAAAAAATTCAGAGTAAGGCTGACCCTCACGCCATTCAAGGGTAGCAGGTATGATATGGGGAGAATCCAACATAATTTATCTCTCTAGCAGCTTAAAAGTTAGGAAAACTTATGCGTTCTATTAAATTTATCGCTTTAAATTCACCCTCAATCGCGATAATTTTGGTATTAATTCTATGGTTTATTGCTAGACCTGTTGATGTGTTGCCTTCAATTGAGGGATTACGCTATCCGCCAACAAGCATTTTACCTGAGTTATCTCTGGTGGATCAGTTGCAACAACCTTTCACGCTTGCACGTTTGCGGGGAAAATGGAGCTTGATTACTTTGGGTTACACAAATTGCAATTGCCCAACCACATTAACGCAAATAAAAGCATTTAAAAGTTACGTTCATCAAAAATTACACGCTTTTGAAGATTTAAATTATATTTTTGTTTCTCTTGATGAGCAAAATGATACACCCTCTGTACTCAATAGCTATTTAAGTCAGATTGACAACACTTTTATTGGTGTGTCGGGGACAAAAACTGCTTTACAACCATTACTAAACGCATTAGAAATTTCTGATGTTTTGCCACCGTCTGAAGCACATCAAGCATTTTCAAAAGTGTTTTTAATTGACCCACATTTGCGTCTAGTTAGCGTTTTCACTACTCAGCAATTGCAAAATCCTGCTAAATTCCTAGTAGATTATGCCAGTATTCGACAATTTTTTAGTGGCAAATTGTTTATTTATTAATCTATTCAATGATAAAGTTATTTATGAATCTCGATTTTTTACTTACTTTACCGCAATATTTAATTCCACAGCATTTATTATCTCGTTTGATGCACCGCTTCTCTCATTGGCAAGCGGGTACATTTACACATTGGTTAATCAAGCAATTTATTAAAAAATATCAAGTGGATATGAGTATTGCTGCACGCCCTGAAATAGAAGCTTATCCGCATTTTAATGCGTTTTTTACCCGCGCTTTACATGAACACGCCCGCCCTATTGCCGAAAGCACATTTATCAGTCCTGTAGATGGGGTTGTCAGTGAATGTGGTTTAATTCAAGACCATACAGTCTTACAAGCTAAAAATCATGTATATTCTTTGACAGAATTATTAGCAGGTGAAGAAGCATTAGCAGAAATGTTTCATAACGGACAATTTTGCACGATTTATTTATCGCCGCGTGATTATCACCGCATTCACGCACCTGCCCAAGCACAATTACGGCAAATTATTTATGTCCCAGGCGATTTATTCAGTGTAAATCAACGCACAGTGCGCACTGTTCCCCGCCTGTTTGCGCGCAATGAACGCACTATTTGTTTGTTTAAAACCAAAGAACACGGCACAATCGCGGTAATTTTAGTCGGCGCGGTTTTGGTTGGAAGTATGGAAACGGTCTGGACAGGAAAAATTACCCCACCTTATCGTAAAATGATTCAACACTGGCGATATGACTCTGGACATGCGCCATCCATTCAAAAAGGCGCGGAAATGGGACGTTTTAATATGGGTTCTACCGTCATTTTATTGACTCAAGCCAATAAATTACCCTTATTAGACACTTTACAAGCAGGGATTGCATTGCAAATGGGACAAGCATTGTCTCATTAATTAAAGAAGATGTAGGGTGGAATAGGCGCAAGCCGTATTCCACCATGCAGTAGAAGCGAATGATTATTCACCCTTACTGATGATAATTTGTTCTTGCCCAGCTTTTGCGGAACTTCATGGTGGAATACGCTTTGCTATTCCACCCTACAACAATCACAAAAAACATAAAAAAAACGAAAACCGTCAATTTTTCCGCGTGTTATCTCTAGCGTGGACAACCTTCTACCAGTGTGAGCATTTTATGCTACTACGTCCAACGATAGCTACACTACACTTCCTAAGCTTCTGGTTAATCGTCTCCATTCTTGTTATTTTTTACCCTATCTATATGCTAGTATGGAAAATGCTGGGATTTGCACTCGCATTTTTTGTCCCACTAGACGCATTATTAGCAAGCCGCATCCCGCCCTTTACAGTAAAACGAGACGTTGCAACAGCATTAGCTTTGGATGAATGGGCAGAAGTCACACTGACAATCACTAACAATACAAAATATGCTTATACTTTTTCTTGTTTTGATGATTACCCCATACAATGTGAGTTTGAACAACTGCCACAAACTTTTACGATTGGTGCATATCAGCAATTAGCATTTACTTACAAAATCTGTCCGCAACAACGCGGCAATGCACGTTTTACCGCCGTACGTTTCCTGATTACTGCGCCGCTGCAATTTTTAAAAATTCAACGTGTCATTGAATTGATTACTGAAGTTCGCATTTATCCCAATTTTGCCACTGTTTCCAAATACATGCTCATGGCAAATGAAAATCGGCTTGGACAATTAGGCATACGCCAACTGCGTCGCCGCGGGGAAGGTTTAGAATTTCATCAATTACGCGAATATCAAAAAGGCGACAATCTCAGCCGCATTGACTGGAAAGCGACCGCCCGCGCCCGCAAACTTATTTCCCGCGAATATCAAGATGAACGAGACCAACGCATTGTTTTTCTAATCGATTGTGGACGGCGGATGCTCAGTAAAGATGGAAAATTATCCCATTTTGACTATAGTTTAAATGCTATCTTATTAACGACTTACATTGCATTGCGACAAGGAGATGCGCTAGGATTAATGACTTTTAGCGGTGAGCATCGCTGGTTTGCGCCGCACAAAGGAATTCATACTTTCAACGCCATTTTAAATACAGTGTACGATTTACAATCAGAACCTCAAGCCAGTGATTATGTCGCTGCTGCCCAGCGGCTCATGCACTATCAGCAAAAACGTAGTTTAATTATCCTTGTCACCAATTTACAAAATGATGAAGATGAATACTTGCAACAAGCTTTACGTTTGTTACAAAAGAAACACCTAATTTTATTAGTGAGTTTACAAGAAAAAATTCTAAATACTGTGATTGATAGCCCCATTCAAGATTTTAAGCAAGCAATTCGCTATATTGCAACATCGGACTATTTGCAGCAACGACACGCGTTGCATCAACTGCTAAATCAACAAGGCATTTTTCACATTAATACCGAACCTGAGCACTTAGCGATTTCAATGGCAAATCGTTATTTAGAAATAAAACGTAGTGGCGTACTTTAGCTTTTATAGACAATGGTTTAACAAGAATGACAGAAAAAATTATAGTCGGCATGTCGGGTGGCGTAGATTCTTCCGTTACCGCTTTATTGCTACAGCAACAAGGCTATCAAGTTGCTGGTTTATTTATGAAAAACTGGGAAGAAGATGATACGGCAACCTATTGCAGCGCAACAGTTGACCACAAAGATGCACGCGATGTCTGCAATAAATTGGGCATCACCTTGCACGCGGTTAATTTTGCGACAGAATATTGGGATAACGTATTTGAGCATTTTTTAAAAGAATATCAAGCCGGACGCACTCCTAATCCTGACGTTTTATGCAATCGCGAAATCAAATTTAAAGTTTTTCTCCAATACGCTATGCACTTAGGCGCAGAACGCATTGCAACAGGACATTATGCCCAATCAGACGAAATTGAGGGACGGTTTCGCCTACTAAAAGCCTGCGACGATAGCAAAGACCAAAGTTATTTCTTACACTTGCTAACGCAAGCTCAGTTAGCAAAAAGCTGTTTTCCCATCGGCAAACTACAAAAAACCCAAGTTCGCGATTTAGCCAAACAAGCCGAATTAGCTACTCAAGCCAAAAAAGACAGTACGGGTATTTGTTTTGTAGGAGAACGTCCATTTCGTGAATTTTTACAACGCTTTATCCCCGCTCAAAGCGGTAACATTGTCACGTCTGAAGGTAAACGGGTTGGCGAACATCAAGGCGTGATGTATTACACCATTGGACAACGTCAAGGGCTAAATATCGGCGGCACAGCTGAGGGAAGTGGCGAACCTTGGTTCGTGGCGGCGAAAGATGTTGAAAAAAATCAACTCATTGTTGTGCAAGGACACGACCACCCGTTATTATTTAATTCAACTTTGGTCGGAATTCAAACTCATTGGATTGCGGGCGTACCGCCTGCTGAATTGCCTTATACTTGCACCGCAAAAACCCGTTATCGGCAAGTTGACCAAGCCTGTGTGATTGAACGTTTAGAAGAAGACCGCTGTTATGTACGTTTTGAACAGCCACAACGGGCAGTTACAGAAGGGCAATCTATTGTTTTCTATCAAGGAAATGAATGTTTAGGCGGGGCAGTGATTGCTGAACGGCAATAACAGATTTTTAAAATAACTCAAGTAATCGCGAATTCAGAAACTAAAACAAAGACCTACAAGGTTTTAGAAACCTTGCAGGTCTGCCAGTGTTTCGCAAACTGGCGGAGTGCAATCGCTTCAGCTATTGCAAGGGTTGCTGAAGCTGTCGCACTCCTCATAATTTAAGCTTTTTGATTAAACAACGCCACATAACGTTTGCCGATGTTTTTCCAATCCATTTGTTCAACCACTTGCCGCCCCGCGTGTCCAATTTTTTGACGTAACGCTTTATCTTCGATTAACAAAATAATCGCATCGACTAAATCATCTATCTCGTCACGAATTAAAATATCCCTTTCTCTTTCTAAAACAATTCCTTCCGCGCCTTTCGCTGTTGCAATCACTGGCACGGCGGCTGCGAAATACTCTAAAATTTTCATCCGTGTACCGCCGCCATCTTGCAAAGGCACAACCGCAATATCCGCCGCTTTCACATAGGGCGCGACGCTATCCACAACGCCCGTATAAATTAAATCAGGATGATTACTACTTGGCGGCGGATATTTGCCCACCGCCAAACATTTGGGATAATAACCACGCGCATTTAATTTCGGTAAAATCGTATGTCCAATAATTTCCACCGCTTCTGCATTCGGACGATAGCTATAAATACCGTGAAACATTAATAAAATTTGCTCAGGCTGCACGCCATAACGCTCGCGAATAGTCGGGTCAGCGGGCATATTATCAAATGCTTCCAAATCCACCCCATGCGGAATCATGGTAATTTTTTCTGCTTTCACGCCCGCTTCGCTTAACAAGCGTTTATCATCATGCGAAACCGCAATCACAAAATCCGCCGCGTTACATTGGCGCACTTCTTCGGCTTTTAAAAATTGCTCGGCTTCCGCGCGAATACCGTAAGTATTCGCAACGCGCCGATATTCTACATTATGCTCAACAACGCAAGTTTTCCCACCGAACAAATTCAATGCCCATTTGCAAGTATCTAAGTAAGAAGGAAATTCAGCTTGATAAACTTGAATACCGTATAACCATGCGATATACAGCACTCGCAATTTAAAATTAGCATCATAAGCAGAGAAAAATAAGAAAGATTCGCCTTCGGGCACGCCTTTAACGGTTAAAGAATCGCGCAATGCTTCATAACCAGGATACCATTTTTCACGCAACCATCGTGGATAAAGGGCTTCGTGCATTTGTCCATTTTTAAAAATAAAATATTTTTCTCTATCCCCAGTAATTAAAAAAACTTTTTTATAATCAAAAGAAAGCACACGGGCAGTATGATAAATTTTTGCCGCCGCACCGTGGTCAACAGGGAAAATATCGTGACGGGTAACCACTGCTAAATTGTTTTTTCCCCAACGCGTGAATAACGGATTAAGGAAATTTTTAAACAATAAACGATAAGTTGCACTTTCTGCTTTTAAAGTAAATTCACAATGCAAGAAATCTTTAATTTTCTTTAAACGGGTTTTTAAACGGCGTTGTTCAGCAACGTTTTCCCACGTTTTCCATTGTTGATATACCCAATCATGGCGTTGTTGTAAATCTTCTAAACTCGCCTGTAATTCATCTTGTTTTTGTAATGCAACTTCATATTGCTGACTTAATTCTGTTCTTTGTTGAATTAAATCATCAATGGCTTTGTCTTTTTCTGCGTAATTGTAAGTTTTTTCTTCTACAATTGAATCAATAATGCGCGTTTTTTCTTCAGCAATGCTTTCCCAATGTTGCCGTTCACTTAACAAGCCATAAATACGATTTTCAAAATGCGCAATGGTATTTCTACACATTTCTAAATCTTGCAACAGCGCATCAATAATTTGATTTTTCTCTGCCATAATTGTTTGCAAAATTGTTTCTTTAGCAAAGAGTTGCTGTTCTTTTTCTTGAATTTGCTGTTCTTTTTCTTGCGTCTGTTGTTCTTTTTCAGCAATAATTATTTGCAATGTTGCATCTTTAGCCACTAATAAATTATCTTTAGCTAATAAAGCAGCATCTTTTAATGCTAATAAATTATCACGTTCAATTAGAATTTGCTTAACCAGCGCATCTTTTTCAGAAAGCAATCTTTCTTTTAGATTTAGAGCTTCATCTTTCACTAGCAATAAAGCATCGCGTTCTTGCAAAATTTGTTGAATTTGCGCTTCTTTTGTTGCGCTATGCGCATCTTTTTCAGCTAGTAAACGGTCACGTTCTTGAATAAAAGCTTCTAGCATTTGTTGCTTTTGTTCAAGGGAGTTTTGCAAAGCTACAACGCTTTGTTGCAATGCTTGAATATTCACTTTTTCTGGTAATTGCGCAATTAGCGCATTAAGCATTCCTTGCTGTTTGCTTAAAAGCTGTGGATTAGCACAAAAATCTAGCAATGGTTGAATTGTTTTTGAATAATTAAAGTGCTCATTAATTAAACGTTGTGCATTTAAGCTTTTTTGCTGTAAATTTTCTTTACCTGCTAAAATAGACTGAATTAAATCAGTAAATACCGCAGGTTGATTTATATCAATTGTCCAACCCGCGTCGTACTCACGAATGAGCGGCGCGATTTCTAAGAAATCATTGCAAATAATCGGTAATCCACAGCGTAAATAATCTAATAAACGAAATGAGAAACTTAATTCACGTTCACTATTAAAGTGACTTAACTCAATACCTATATCACCTTGTAAATAACACGCTTCCATTTGCTCATAGGGCATAAAATCGGAAATCTTTAAAACCGCTTTATGTTCCACATTTGCTGTTGTGAGTTGCTCAAAACGTGCATTTTTCTCTAAAGGATAATGACCTGTAATTAAATGCAATTGTCCTTTACCTGTTTCAGATAATAAATTTAATAAAGGTTCAATCCAAATAGAAGGGTCACGCCATGCCCAATTAACACCGCCATAAATAAATGTTGGAGAATCAGTGCAAAGAGAAGCACGATTTAAAATGTGTTGATAGGTAGAAATGGGGATAATTTGTAAAGCATTCGCTTGACATTGCACCCCACTCATCATTAACCAAGCTAAATGAAATGCTTTTTGTCGTTGAGTACAACATAAATAGAAATCTGCATTTTGTAATGCTTTAAGATAATTTAAACTTTCTATTGCTATTTCAAATCCACCTTGCATTTCCATTTCTACTAAACGTGGAGCAAGTAAATCTAAAACCACTGGAATTTTTGGCGCGGCATGAGGCAATAAAGCCATTAATTCCCAATAACCAACAACAACTGTATCAGGTTGATATTGCTCTATTATTTTAGCAACTTCGGTTTTATCGTGGTAAGGAACTAATTGCAATGGTATTTCTGGACTTAAAGGATAAATATTAGCGGGTAAAGTTTCTACAGCCGTAGAATAAATAATAGAATAGCCGTGTTCAATCAATCCCATGGCTAAGCTCCAAGCGCGTATGCCATTGCCTGTCACGCTATAGCCAGTTTGGGGATACATGCCATGTGTAAGAATTAAAATTGTGCGGGTAGTCATAAATAAAATCTAATCTTTGTTTTATTGTTTCTGTAATACGATTTCTAAACTTGAACAGTTGAAATCTATTGTGTAACCATATTTCTGTTGTAATTTATTTAGCATTGTTTCTTCAGTGGGGATTTGCCAAAGTTTTTTAAACGCTAATACTTTAAAAGGTGAATTCATAACAATCTTTCTATAATCAGCATAAGAATAACGATTAATATGAGGATGTTCATAAATTCTATAAAGCAATTCATTAATAAAACTATCACTATAGTTTGCTGATAGTTTTTGCTTTAATTCGGCAGCAGAATAGAGCAAATGTTCATGGCGTTGTAAAATATCGGCATACTGTTCTTCTTCTGAAAATTGTAAAATTCGCCCTTCAATTTCACACCATAAATGATGCCCAATTGCTCCCGACCAAACAGGGCCAAAATTAGCGTAAATAAAACCTTTAGGTTTTAATAAACGGTGCATTTCAATTAAGGCTTCATCTAATGCTTGAATATGTTCAAAGGTAGCAATACTAAAAATTAAATCAAAACTATTGTCAGCAATTGCGAGTTGACGAATATCACCATAAGATAAAACAATTTGTTTAGATAGTCGGGTGATTAATTGTTCTGATTGAACTAATTCAAATCTGGCGTTAGAAAGTTTATCTTCTTCCTCTGCACACCAATTATTAATCCCAAGCATTCTATTAGTACCCGATTTAACTAACTCATTTAAGCAATTTCCTTCATCTGCCCCTATTTCTAATATATCAAAATCTTTTATATCAAAATACACAGGCAACCGTGCAATTGCATCAAGTTGATAAGTTGATAAATTCTGATTTAATAACGGAATTTCAGAATGAGAAGGTAAAACTTGAGTGAAAATTTCATCAAGGGTATAGTGATGTGTAGGATTTTTTAAAGAAACAATGGAATTCATAAATGTTAGAGATTAATTTTAAAGATTTTAATTTGCTTAAAAAAATAGGTTATTTACTTATTTTTCTTTATTTAGTGCATTTGCTTTATGCGATTACATCTCAAAGATTTTTATTTGCAGATACAGCACATTTTTTATTAATGCTGTTACAAAATAAAACCTTTACAACTTTTGATGAAAATCGGCAATTTGCCCATTGGATTTCACAAGCTCCAATTGTCGCCCTGCTTAAATTAGGGGTGAAAGATATTAGCATACTTAGTTATGTTTACGGTATCACGCTTTTTGCTTTGTATCCTTTGCTTGTCTTTGGAGGTGCGTGGATAGCATTATCAAAAACAGTGCCGATTGTTCCCACTCAAACGCAGGAAAATATACCATTAACGCACTTAGTTTGGTTTTTTATTGCATCATCTACAGCAATTGCTTATTTTAACACAGAATTTTTTATTATTAGTGAAAGTCATTTAGCGGCGGCGTTATTTTGGGCATTAGGTTTATTAATTCTGTTTAGACGTGACCGTTTAGGTTTAATTTTAAGCAGTATTTTAATGTTACCTACTTTACATCTTTATGAATCTTTTCTTATTTTTGGAGGGATTTTAAGTATTTTTGCAGTTTATCGCGCTTTTATTTTGGAAAAACAAAGAACGATACAATTATGCTGGCTAATTGTCGCAGGCTATTTATTTAGCAGCAGTTTACTAGCGTTGATGAATATTTTACATCCACGCGATGCACAGAATTTTCAGGGCTTTGCCTCTTTATTGTTTTTTATTCATCCATTTAACCGTTGGTTGTGGCATTATCCCGTTTTATTGTCATTGGCAGCTTTGGGCTTTTTAGCGGTTATTTTCATACTGCGTCAGCGGTTAGAAGCCTTGACTTTCAAGTATTTATTTATTTCTTGGTTAGTTGCCTGTTTGCTTATCGCCACTTATCCACTCTTTGCGCCAAGTTGGTTAGCTCCTCGTTTGCATTATGATGCACGCATTTTAAATATGCTTATTCCAACCTTAGCGATGTTTGGTTTGGTAATGGCTTATTGGCTAAAACCTTGTTTTACTTTGCAAACACAACAGCGAGCGTGGTTAGTGGTTTTTTCCTTATTATTTGCGCAATTAGCATGGCATTTGGCGAGCACTTATCAATGGTCGCGTTATGTGCAAGTCTTTAAACAGGATTTAAAGCAAGCTTGTGGCTTAATTCCCATTCGTCAAACCGCACTTTGGCAAACACAATTTAGTGAGATGAATTGGAGCTGGACAACTTCAATTATGAGTATCTTATTGAATCCACAAAAAGATACGCGCAGTTTAATTGCTGTGCCTTATTATGAGAGTTGGCAACCTTTTCAAACTTTGCAGCGCGAAGTGCCAAATTTAAGCGAATACGGTGTGCAATTTAAAACCTATCAACGCGCATTAGAATTGCAGTTATTGCAACCTGAAGTTAAATTTCTTAATTTAGAAACAGAGTCTTGTCCGTTGCCTGCTTTTGAGCATCGTGAGTGGCAAGCATTAAAAGTGGAAAAATTAAGCTCGCCATTGTGGGAAATTGCGGAGCAACATTATCAGAAAATTTTGTTATTATCCGCTGATAATTGTCAACATAACAGCCCTGAAACATTGCCCGTTGCTTTATTAACGGCGCGGTTTTCTACTAAAATGGTCAATGAATGTGATTTAACTCAGGGTAATACCTTAACGTTAGAAGATGAAAGTGTCTATTTAGTGCCTTTTAATCGTGTAGAAACTTTTAAACAAACTGCAACACAATCATTAGTTTGTACTACTTTAGACAATATCCCGACCTGTGTGACAGAAAAAAGTGTTAAACGTTGGAAAAAAGAGTAATTTGAGAGGATAACATAATGAGTTTACGTTGGACGGATGTACAAGAAATTGCAATTCAATTAACTGAACAACATCCCGATGTTGACCCACGTTATATTAATTTTGTGGATATGCACCGTTGGATTTGTGAATTAGCGGAATTTAGTGATAATCCTGAACGTTCAAATGAGAAAATTTTAGAAGCCATTCAAATGGCATGGATTGATGAAGCGAGTTAAATCGTTTAAAAAGCTGCAAATAAGATAAAAAATATGCGGATTGCTTTCGGGGTTGAATATGATGGTAGTCACTTTGCGGGCTGGCAGTCTCAAGAGGGTGTGCGCACGGTGCAAGCTTGTGTCGAGCAGGCACTGAGTAAGGTAGCAAATCATCCTGTGACGGCGATTTGTGCGGGGCGTACGGATAAGGGTGTGCACGCAACGCATCAGGTGATTCATGCGGATGTCACTGCGCAACGCCCGCTGCGCTCATGGGTGTTGGGTGGTAATGTGAATTTGCCGCGCGATATTGGCATTAATTGGGCGATTCCAGTAGATGATAATTTCCACGCGCGTTTTTCAGCTCGCACGCGGTTTTATCGTTATGAAATTGTGAATAAAATGGCACGTCCCGCATTATTGCATTTGCGGGCAACGTGGGAATATCGTCCGTTAGCGGTGGAGCGAATGCAAGCAGCGGGCAATGTGTTGTTAGGAACGCATGATTTTACTTCATTCCGCGCCATTGGTTGCCAAGCAAAAACACCGATTCGCACAATTAAAAGTTTAACAGTGCGGCGTGAGTATGACCGTGTGATTTTAGAAGTTTCTGCAAATGCGTTTTTACATCACATGGTGCGCAATATTGCGGGGGTCTTAATCGCAATTGGGGCGGGTGAGCAACCTGTGGAATGGATAAATCAAATCTTAGCCGCTAAAGACCGCACGCAAGGCGGGGTAACTGCGCCGCCCGATGGTTTGTATTTATGCGGGGTGGAGTATGAAGCTCCGTATATTTTCCCCACGGAACGGGATGCAGTTTATGCAAAATGTTGAGTTTGTTGATATTTTTTAGCATGGAATAGGGGCAAGCTGTATTCCACCGTTTGGTTTATCATCTGTTTTGTGGCGTTTCAGGGTGGAATACGCTTTGCTATTCCACCCTACACCGAACCTGTTTGCACGAGAAAAAAACGTATCAACGCGGCTTTTTTTTGAAAGTTTTGAGTTTTAACGTGCGTACAAACCCAAAGACTCGTACCGCAATTTGCCACAGATGTCCTTTAAGATAACGATGCAATGCGTAGCTACTCAGCGCAATCATTGCTAAAGTAAATAGGGTAATTATCGTTGCAATGATAAATTCAGGGAGATGTAAAGTGCTTGATAAACTTTGTAAATATAAAGCAAGTTCATCGGGAACTGGCAAATAATGTTTGAGCAGTTGAATACTGGGAAGGGTCGTTGTAAATAAAGATAAAGTTTGACTGATACGTTGCACCCAATATTCGGACACTAACACTTTAGCAAAAAGTTGGGCAATACTTTGTTGATGTTGTTGATAAACTGTATCAAACAAGCTTTGCTGTTCAGCAGAATGGCAAAATAACAGTGGGTCGGGATAAATATTGATAACATCCCCGTCAATTTGCAAAATAGTGCGAAACCAATATTTTTCATTAATTGGCGTTTCGACTTCGGTCGCCCCTTCAGTAAAGAGTTGTTTAACTCTATAAGTCGTTGAAGGTTGTTGTAAACTGGTGACTGCAACAGGGACAACTTTGGGCGGTATTAAGGGGCGTTTACGAGAAGGCATAACTTAACGTAAATCTTCAATAATGGTTAACGTGTAAGCAATGGTGTATTCACTGGTTGGCTCAAGTGATAAGCGGTATTTAAAAGTGTTTACATCCACTTTTTCAAATGTGCCTTTTAACTCTTTGGGATTTTCAATTTTCCACGTTGGATTTTGCACATAACGAAAAATTTCTAATTCAACAGGAATTGTGCGCCCGTTGCTAATTTTTAATTGCCAAGTTTCTTGCCGCTCAAAGCCGCTAACGTCTCCTGCGCGGTCAAATGTGTAATTTTGCGTTTCAACATTTTGTAAAGTCGGCTCAATTTTAACTTCTTTAGTCGCGCCTAGCGGAATTTCTACTTCTTGACCCACGGGAATATAACGCACAGTGCTATTATTGACATAAGTCAAATAGTTATCAGCTAGTTGGCGATAAATTACAATCGCACCATCAGGTAAAGGCGTTTGTCCTAACTGTTGTTCGGGCGTATTTTTGAAATATAAAAAGCCTTGTGTGTTGGTGCTGTAACGTTGCTCATCATAGCGATACAAAGTTTTGATAGGAATATTTTTAATATCAAAAGATTGTAGTTGTTTTGCCCAACCGTTGGGAATGGTCTCTTCGCCTTCAATACTATATAAAAAATATTCAGAAACCCCTTCTTTAATAATTTCTTTAGGTTTAGCGACACTCCCCGCCAATGCCCGCATGGCCTTTTTCGGCATTTCTGCATCTTCTTGCATCATTGGCGCAGGCGCAGCCATGCCCATCATTTTGTCTTGGTCATACAAACCACTGCTAGGTTTACCAAACGGCGGTTGTCGCCGCGCTAAGACGGCAATTTCATCCAATAACTGCACTTTACCAACCACAACGCGGGTATGAGCATTGCTATAATCTTCGCCACTCCGATTGTCCACTTTGACATAATTTTGCAGTTGCATTGTCTGTTCATCCGTCGCTAAGGTGGCGCGATACAAAGATTGCCAACGAATGCCTGATGTAAAAAAGTGGATTTCTACTGGCACTTCACCTTCTATTTGCGAGTTAATTGTCCACACTGCATTACCTTGCGTATTCGGCGGATAGCTTACTTCTAGCAAATTCACTTTATCTTTATGTTGCGGAGCTTCTAACACAACAGAAGTCGGGTCGATTAAAGTATTTTCCCAACTGAACGCGAGACGGTTAATTCCTTGTTTCAATGTCAGCGTGCGCTGTTCACGGACTAAGGTTAAATCAGAAGCATTATAAATCGTGAGATGCACTTGGTCGCGTTGTGGCAAGGTAACCAAATCAATGGTGGCAAAGGCAGAATTTGTAGTGATGCACAATGCCAAACCTGAAAATAAAGAAACTAAAGTGGTAGTGGGTAAAAGATTTAGCATAAGTGACTCACAGGTTGGTGGGAGGGTTAAGTCACAGAAATTTTTAAGCGTTGCGCAATTTTATTTAATAAACCCTGTTTAATGGAGGAAACAGGTTTATTTTCTACTTTTTTCTCTGTTTGTGCCGCCTGACGAATAACCGTTAAACCTGTAGCATGAATTGCATTAAAGAAACCAATAATAACAGGTAAGGCTAATTGTGTTCTAGTATGAACTTGTTTAACACTCATCGGCATTGTTGAAAGCAATGAAGTTAATTTCATGTGTTCTGGTTCAAATTCTAAACGCGAAAAATTAGGCCACGCTTTTAATTGTAACATAGTATCTTCAGTTAATTCTTTCATTAAAATGCCATTAGAGCCATATAATGCAGAACTCCACAAAAGATGTTCTAACGGCATCATTAATTGTCCTCGCGATAAAACTTCAAAATCTGAATCTAACAACTTTGTATTATTTAATTTATTATTTTGATTGCGTGTAATTTTTCTTAAAATATCGCGAGAAGAGGAAGTGGCAACTAATTTTTTGGGTGCATTAATAAATAAAGGTGGAAAAGGAGAGCAAAATAATTGCGCACATTGTTGCTGTTGCGTTAATTCAAGCAAATTAAAAAATAAAATATCATTCGATTTTAACGAACTGTTACTTACAACAGTTTGCGGTGCTGGAGTGACTGCTGAGGACGTTGCAGTTGCACTGGTAACGATTTTAGGGGAAGTATTATCTGCTACATTTTTATTGTGTTTATTAAATAATTCATTGTAAATGTCAAAAATTGCATCTCTCAATGTTTGAACGCGTACAGGTTTACGCAAAACATAATGACGTTGGTCATTTAAACTATTTTCACAAATAACCAGCAAAGTATGGTTTTTTCCATACTCAAAATTTTTATACGCTTGTTTTCCTGCTTCTTTATCAATATCTACAATGAAAATATTGGAGTCTAAAAAATTATTTTCATGTAATACAATTTGCAATCCATCTCTAGTCGTGAGTAGATTTGTTGCAACTTTAAGAACAGAAAAATCTGTTCCTTCAAGACCTACAAATGAAATAGCGAGAGAGCGCATAATCATATTTGTCCTTAATTATTTTTTTAAGATTATCAGCAGCAGCTTAAGTAAAAAACAATAAATAGGCTTAGAATTTAGATAAACAGCAATTTAATAATAAGCTTACTCAAAAAGTTGAATGACTTGCTAGTTTTTTTAGACAAATTGCCAGCTATTTCAATATAAGCAAATTAAATGCCATATCTGGTCACGTCGCACAATGCCGATAGCAATATTTAATTAGTCAGGAATTAATTTTATGCTATTTTACATATAAACATTTTATTTTATCCCAAAGCCACTGAAATTGATAGGGTTATTTTATTTAATAATTAATTAAAAAACAAACATTTGTTTACTAAAAAAAGGATTTATGGTAGTTTTTTGCTAAAATTAAAAGTCATCATGTATTTTTCAGCTTAAGTGCTTAATTGTAAACTTTAGAACAAAGTTAATTTTATTTTGCAAAATAGCTTAATAATATTTTCTCATTTAAAATGATACTGTTATATTTGTTCTCTCTAAAACTATTTTGATTAGTATGACAACCGTTTCTTATCCCGCAATTTTGCAAAAAGCTAAAATTTTGGTAACTCGCCCTATACATCAAGCTGAACCTTTGTGTTGTTTGATTGAACAAGCTAATGGGATTGCATTGCGATTACCAGCGATTGAAATCGTTGAAATTAAAGATAAAAGCGTTTTACAGCATTGCGCAGAAAATTTGGCTCAATTTGATATTGCCATTTTTATCAGCGTTAATGCCGTTCAATTTTCAGTGCCCACTTTACTTGCAGCAAATACTGCACCGCTTAGTTTACAGTTTATTGCTGTCGGTAAACGTACCAAAGACGTATTAGCGCAACAATACCATTTAAATGCAGAATGTCCACAACCCCCTTATAACACGGAAACTTTATTACAATTACCACAACTGCAACAAGTCAATGGTAAAAAAATTATTATTTTTCGTGGAGAAGGAGGGCGTGAAGTTTTAGCAGAAACACTTAGACAGCGTAACGCCTTTATTCAATATGTAGATTTGTATCGTCGGATGCAACCTACTGTGCCCGCATGGTTTGAACAACAAACGCCCGATATAGCAATTGTAAGTAGTCGTGAAGGATTACAAAATTTATTTGATATGTTACACGACCGCCCTTGGATTCGCCGTTTACCTTTAGTGGTAATGAGTGCTCGTATCTTGGCAGAAGCGCGCGTTATGGGCGTGCAAGCACCAATTGTTATTGCTCCTCAAGCTTGTGATGAAGGTTTGATGGAAGGCATTTTTGAGTGGCATCATAAATTTAGAAATACCACCGCTTAATATGCGTACACTCTCCTCTGGTTTAAAATCGTTGTCCTATAATAATTCCCATATCAACCCATTGACTGAGTAACTGCTGCCCATGATTGATAACTTGATGAGCATCAGGATGCTGCAATTCTTCCGCAATTTCAATTAAAAGAGTATGCGTCGTTTTATCTGTGTTGTTCAACAGTTTTTCTAATAAACGTGCACTTACAGGATTCAATAGCACAAACTGAATTTGCTCAGTTTTATCTCGATATACCAATAAATAAGTTGCTTCCTCAGGCGGCTCGAGCGGCTGATATTCAGAACAAAGTTGATGCACTGGATAACGATAGCACTGCAAACTGAGAAAAGGCGATAAGACTGGTGTAGCTTGCCATAATTGCGCAAGGGCAGAAATGGGTGCAAAAGGGGAAATTTCTATCGGAATAGGCTCAGGCTCAATAAATAATGCCCATTCTAACCATTCATAATGAGCCAATTCTAAAATAAAAGGGGGATAATTTTCCAAACCTTCTGCATCATGTATCAGAAACGCTAAAAATTCAGTGGCAAACTGGGTAAAAAGCGGCGTTTGAGCGGCATGATTAGCGCAATACGCTTCAATTAATGTGTCCCATTGTTGAGACGTTAACAAGTTATGTAACACTGGAAAAGTGCTTTTAAGCAAACTGCTAATATTAGATAAAATCAGTTGGCGATAAATAATTAATCGCCTACTATCCACATTAGCAGGCGGAGAAGCCTGCGCGGGGGTGCGTAAAAACTGTGTCCATTGTTGCTGTATTCGTTGAAAAGCTTGCATTTTTCCCTTCAAACGTTTATTGAATTCATTGCCATTTCATGCAATTGCGCCAAACTGGTAACGCCAATATCCATCAGATGCTGCCAGTCAAAACTGGCTGAACTATCTACATGAATCGTTGCCGCGCCCGCTGCACGTCCTGTTTCCAAGTCAAAAACATAATCTCCTACCATCACGGTCTGTTGGGGCGTAGTATTCCACAGATTACTCAGGTGATAAATACCTTCTGGCGCAGGTTTGGGCAAGGTTTCCTCTCGTCCAATAATCCAATCATAGGGAAAGAAATGCTCCATTTGCATGACTTCTAATGATAACCACGCATTTTTGCGGGTATTTCTGGTTAAAATCCCTAACTTTGTTCCCCGTTGATGTAAAAATTGTATAAATTCCCGTGCGCCTAAAGAAGGCTGAGAAATCGCGGCTAATTCTACTTCAATCTCGTGTAAACGTTGTTGAGCATCTTGACGTTGTGCTTCAGGTAATGATTGTAAAAAACTGAGTAAATCTGTTTCCGTTTGTGGTGCATTAATCAAGTGACGAATTACTTCGAAATCATGCACTGAAACAGTTAATGTTCCATCTAAATCAAAAATCCAATGTTTTCTATTTAAAATTGACATCATCACAAACCTCTATAACTATTATATATACTTAGCAATAATAACGGGGGAAAAATAAATATGAACATTTTTCAAACAAGTATAACCTTCTTTTGTTTGATTTTAATGGTAACAAGCAATGCTAATCCATTGGAGAACAAAACTTTTTTAGTGGGATTTTCGCAAGCTACAACAACAGAACCATGGCGTTTATTGTTTAATCAACAACTTCGTGAAGAAGCCGCTAAATATTCCAATATTATTCTAACTATTGAAGATGGAATGGATGACGAGAGCAAGCAACTACTTGATATTCAGAGTTTTATTAGCCGTCCAGTAGATATTTTGCTAATTTCGCCTAAAGTCACTAATTACCTAACCCCTATTGCGAATCAAGCCTTTGAAAAAGGAATTCCTGTTTTTATTTTAGACCGCGATTTAGCCAATAAAAAATACACACAATTTATTGGTGGCGATAACTATCTTATTGGGAAAACTGCGGGGGAATATGCTGTTAAATTACTAGGTGGCGCAGGAAAAGCTAAAGGGAATATTGTAGAAATTTGGGGAATTAATGACAGTAGTGCTGCTCAAGAACGACATAAAGGTTTTCATGAAGCCATTAATAAAGAAGCTGAAATTCACTTTTTGCTGCAAAAAAATGATGGGCAATTTAAACAGCATTTAGGATATGAAATTATGATGGGTGCATTAGATAAATATCCCAAAATTGATTTAGTCTATGCGCATAATGACCCAATGGCATACGGCGCGTATTTAGCTGCTGAAGAATTAGGACGTAATAAAGAAATTTTATTTTTAGGAATTGACGGCATTCCCGCAGAAGGAGTGCGATGGGTACACGAAGGGATTTTAACAGCAACTTTTCTATACGAAACACCAGGGCGGGAAGTCATTCAACAACTACAAAAACTACTACGCGGTGAACCTTTGGATAAACGTATCAGTTTACCAACTCAAGTTATTGATAAATCAAATGCTTCCCTCATTTTAAAGAACAATAAACTTTTACCATAAACAAAAGCTCAGTCTGTATCCCATTACAGACTGAAACATTACTTTTCCATCAACAGTGTAATTCCACCTGTTTTTGCGCCCGTTTTAAAAAGACGCGCATTTCTTTTTCAGCTTGTTTGTCGCCTTTACGTTCAGCGATAGCAATCCCTTGTTGATATATTTCCACTGCTTCTTGCCAACGATGACTTTCAGCTAAGGCTTTGCCGTAATTTTTCCAAGCAGCAGAATAATTTACATCTAATTCTAACGCCTTTTTAAAATGCTCAATCGCAGCAGAATAATTTTGACGTTCTAGGTAGGCATTCCCCAAACTAAAACGCAACAGTGCATTGTCGCGTCCTTGTGTGAGCATAGTTTCAAAGTTATGTACGGCTTGCTCTTCCATAGGAGTTTCCTTGTTTAAAGTCTATGTCTTAGTTTAGTTTTAAATTAAAACTAAATTAACGCCTTAATTTTTAATTTAATAGCATTTACGCCAAATATAAAGAGCTACTCTAAAAAAAATCCCTGTTTATTAGTCAAGCTTTATGAGTATAAATGCGACAAATCGCTTTTTGTCGCTAAACATACAAAACACTTCACTGCTTTGTAATACATCCTACTTGATATACACATCCTACAAAAGCCTACAAAACAAATAAAAACAATAATTTAAATGATAAATAAAAATTGGCACAGCGATTGCCATATAGGAAATGTCTTTACAGAATTCAGTATTCACCTGCTAAAGACTAGCAGGTGTGGATTGAACAAACAGTCCTTCTTCTCTACAAGTCTAGGAGACTCAATATGCGTCAATGTGCAATTTATGGAAAAGGTGGTATCGGTAAATCAACCACTACACAAAACTTAGTTGCAGCGTTAGCTGAAGCTGGCAAAAAAGTCATGATTGTTGGTTGTGACCCTAAAGCCGACTCTACTCGCTTAATCCTGCACTCTAAAGCGCAAACTACTGTTATGCACTTAGCTGCTGAAGCTGGTACAGTGGAAGATTTGGAATTAGAAGACGTATTATCCGTCGGTTACGGCGGCATCAAATGCGTTGAATCCGGTGGTCCAGAGCCAGGTGTTGGTTGTGCTGGTCGCGGTGTTATCACAGCGATTAACTTCTTAGAAGAAGAAGGCGCATATGATGACGACTTAGACTTCGTATTCTATGACGTATTAGGCGACGTAGTATGCGGCGGTTTCGCAATGCCTATTCGCGAAAACAAAGCTCAAGAAATTTACATCGTTTGCTCTGGCGAAATGATGGCTATGTATGCTGCTAACAACATCTCCAAAGGTATCGTGAAATATGCGAACTCTGGTGGCGTACGTTTAGCTGGTTTAATTTGTAACAGTCGTAATACAGACCGTGAAGATGAATTAATTGAAGCTTTAGCTGCTAAGCTTGGCACACAAATGATTCACTTTGTACCTCGTGATAACGTTGTACAACACGCTGAAATTCGTCGTATGACTGTGATTGAGTACGATGCAAAAGCTAAACAAGCTGACGAATATCGTGCTTTAGCTCAAAAAATCATTAATAACAAAAAATTCGTGATTCCTGCGCCATTAACAATGGACGAACTCGAAGAGTTATTAATGGAATTCGGTATTATGGATGCTGAAGACGAAAGCATTGTTGGTCAAAAAGCTGCTGGCTAATACCAAAAGTTAAAGTTGTTGCTATGCCGCTTGCTTAACTTGCTCTATCCCCAGCGACTAAGTAAGCGGAAACAAGATTTATAAAGAACGTTTATTTTCCACTCGGTTATCGTTAGGAGACCTTGCCATGTCAGTCATGACGCGCGAAGAAACCGAAGCCCTGATTCAAGAAGTGCTTGAAGTTTACCCAGAACAAGCTCAAAAAGACCGTACAAAACACTTAGCGGTGAATGACAGTAGCTTAGAAAAATCCAATAAATGTATTACCTCTAACAAAAAATCTTTACCAGGCGTTATGACCATTCGTGGTTGCGCTTATGCAGGTTCTAAAGGGGTAGTTTGGGGTCCTATCAAAGATATGATCCACATTTCTCACGGTCCTGTTGGTTGCGGTCAATATTCTCGTGCTGGTCGCCGTAACTACTATGTGGGAACTACTGGGGTTAATACCTTCGGTACAATGAATTTCACTTCTGACTTCCAAGAAAAAGACATCGTGTTCGGTGGTGACAAGAAGTTAGATAAATTATTAGATGAAATCGAAACTTTATTCCCCTTAAACAAAGGGATTTCTGTTCAATCAGAATGCCCAATCGGTTTAATTGGTGACGATATTGAAGCGGTTTCCAAGAAAAAAGCTGCTCAAATCAGCAAGCCTGTTGTTCCAGTACGTTGCGAAGGTTTCCGTGGGGTTTCTCAATCCTTAGGTCACCACATTGCAAACGACGCAATTCGGGATTACACCTTAAGCAAACGTGATGGTGACGATAGCTTCAAGAGCACACCTTATGACGTTGCTATCATTGGTGACTATAACATCGGTGGTGACGCTTGGGCATCTCGTACCTTATTAGAAGAAATGGGCTTACGCGTTGTAGCTCAATGGTCTGGTGACGGTACAATCGCTGAAATGGAATTAACTCCTAAAGTTAAATTGAACTTGTTACATTGCTACCGTTCAATGAACTACATTTCTCGCCATATGGAAGAGAAGTATGGGATTCCATGGATGGAGTATAACTTCTTCGGTCCTAGCAAAATTATCGAATCTTTACGCAAAATTGCCTCTTTCTTTGATGACAAAATTAAAGAAGGTGCAGAGAAAGTTATCGCTAGATACCAACCTTTAATGGACGCAGTAGTTGCTAAATACCGTCCTCGTTTGGAAGGTAAGCGCGTAATGTTATACATCGGTGGTTTACGTCCTCGTCACACTATCGGTGCTTATGAAGATTTAGGTATGCACGTTGTTGGTACTGGTTACGAGTTCGCTCACAATGACGACTACGACCGTACTATTAAAGAAATGGGTGATGCGACTCTGTTATATGATGACGTCACTGGCTATGAATTTGAAGAGTTCGTTAAACGGATGAAACCAGACTTAATTGGTTCTGGTATTAAAGAAAAATACATTTTCCAAAAAATGGGTATTCCTTTCCGTCAAATGCACTCATGGGATTACTCTGGTCCTTACCATGGTTACGACGGTTTTGCAATCTTCGCTCGTGACATGGATATGACATTGAACAATCCTTGCTGGGGCAGAATGCACGCTCCATGGGCAAAAGCTAAAGAATCTACTGAAGCTTTAAAAGCCAGCGCATAGTCGCCTGTGTTGTCTTAAATAAAAAATTATCGTCCGTGCAGTAATAATTGCGCGGACACCCAGAGTCCGAATGGCAAAAAAAAAGTAAAGTCACGCTGCCAACATGACTTTACCTTAAACTTGGTACTTAACACTTAATCGTATCTACAGATTAGTAGTGCGTTAGGAGATTCAATCATGCCTCAAACAGCCGATAGCATCAAGCCTTGTTACCCACTTTTCCGTGAGCCTGAGTATAAAGAAACATTGGCGAATAAGAAAGCCAATTTCGAAGAAGCTTATTCTCCTGAAAAAATTCAAGAAGTGTTCGATTGGACAACTTCAGAAGAATACAAAAAATTAAACTTTGAGCGCGAAGCTTTAACAGTTAACCCCGCCAAAGCTTGCCAACCTTTAGGTGCAGTATTATGCGCTTTAGGGTTTGAAAAGACATTACCTTATGTTCACGGTTCTCAAGGCTGCGTTGCTTACTTCCGTACATATTTTAACCGTCACTTCAAAGAGCCGATTTCTTGCGTATCTGACTCTATGACTGAAGACGCAGCGGTGTTCGGTGGTCAAAAAAATATGTTCGCCGGCTTAGAAAATGCTAAAGCTCTGTATAAACCAAACATGATTGCAGTTTCCACAACCTGTATGGCAGAGGTTATTGGTGATGACTTAAACGCCTTCATCAACAACACGAAGAAAGCTGGGCACATTCCACAAGAATTCCCAACTCCATTCGCACATACACCTAGCTTCGTTGGTAGTCATACCACGGGTTGGGACAATATGTTTGAAGGAATTGCACGCTTCTTCACGCTGAACTACATGGCTGATAAAGAAGTTGGCAAAAACGGTAAAGTCAACATTGTACCTGGTTTTGAAACTTACTTGGGTAACTACCGCGTTATTCACCGTATGTTGGATGAAATGGGTGTTGCACATACAATGTTATGTGACCCAACCGAAGTATTAGATACTCCTGCTGATGGCGAATTCCGCATGTATGCAGGCGGCACGACAATGGATGAAATCAAAGACGCGCCTAATGCTAAAACAACGGTATTCCTCCAACCTTGGCATTTAGAAAAATCTAAGAAATTTATTGAAAATACTTGGAAGCATTCAGCTCCTAAACTCAATATTCCTATGGGTTTAGAGTGGACAGACGAATTCTTAATGAGTATGTCTGCAATTACTGGCAAAGAAGTTCCTGCCTCTTTAACTAAAGAGCGTGGACGCTTAGTCGATATGATGATGGACTCCCACACTTGGTTACATGGCAAGAAATTCGCGCTGTGGGGTGATCCAGACTTCGTTCTCGGGATGACTAAGTTCTTGTTAGAATTAGGTGCAGAGCCTATCCACATTCTCTGTAACAACACTAACAAACGTTGGGAGAAAACAGTTCGTAAATTGTTAGAAACTTCTCCTTACGGTAAAAACTGTGAAGTGTATGTAGGGTATGACTTGTGGCACATGCGTTCTTTAGTGTTCACAAACAAACCTGACTTCATGATTGGTAACTCTTATGGTAAGTTCATCCAACGTGATACCTTACACAAAGGTAAAGAGTTTGAAGTCCCCTTAATTCGCATCGGCTTCCCAATTTTCGATCGTCATCACTTACACCGTATGACAACGATGGGTTACGAAGGCGCAATGTACATCCTCACAACGTTAGTGAATGCTGTCTTAGAACGTCTTGACGAAGAAACTCGCGGTATGGGTACAACTGACTACAACTACGACTTAGTTCGCTAATTTAGTCTGCCCCCCACTCATTCTTAGCTTCGGCTAAGAATGAGTATTCCACAAATAAATAAATTTTAGGAATTACTTATGCCGAGCGTTATGTTTCGTCGCAACGAAAAAGGTCAAATTAGTTTTTACGTTGCTAAAAAAGATTTAGAAGAAACCGTTAGTTCTCTTGAATTTGATACACCTACCAAGTGGGGCGGCGAAATTATTCTCGCTGATGGTTCTCGTTACCATATTGACCCTCTCGATGCACCTCCAAAATTACCCATTACTTTAAAAGTTAAAAAATTAGGCGAAGAGTAATAACAACCTAGTTGATTAGGGTAAAATCTAATGGCATTCATAATCCAGTTTGATTTATGCACTGCTTGTGGCGATTGTCGTCCAGTCTGTCCCACGAAAGCGATTCGTGAAGGCAGATTAAGCTATCAAATAGTGCCTGAACGCTGTAATGAATGCGAAGATATCAATGAAGCAGTTGAGCCCTGCATTGCAGTGTGCCCCGTTGACGAGTGCATCATACCTGAAGGACCTTTTAATAATGACTACTGCAACCCTTTCTCGTGAAATCGCTTTGCGTGTTGGACTCGCCGCACGTGAGTTACCTGATACTGATGTAAAAAAGTTATTATTTGTTTTGCTTGAAGCTGTGGGTGACCCCATTACTGAAGCAAAGTTAGCGGGTCTCAAAGTTAAAGATTTAAAAACGTCTGCTGACGGTGCATTAAGTGCTTTGCCGGTAGAAAGTTTAAAAGCCGCATTACACCATCTGAAAGAAGGTTTAGAAGAAGTCAGCGATTTACCCACTGTAAAACCCTATCAAGAAGGGGATTTACCAGATTCTATTCGGGTTGCTTTTGCTTCTAATAATGCAGAATTAGTGGATGGACATTTTGGTTCATGTGCACGTTTCTTGGTGTATCAAGTCAATCAAACTGAAGCACGCTTAATTGACATCCGCTCTACTGCGGGCGACCATGATGCTGAAGATAAAAACGTATTCCGCACAGATTTAATCAAAGACTGCCAAGTATTATATCTCGTCTCTGTAGGGGGACCGGCGGCAGCTAAAATCATTAAAGCTAACATTCATCCAGTTAAAATGCCTGACGGTGGTTCTATTCCTGAAGTATTGCAACAATTGCAACCTATTTTAGGTGAAGCCCCTCCTCCTTGGCTGGCTAAAGTCATGGGTAAAAGCCCAGAAGAACGTAAACGCTTTACCAGTGATGAAGAAGAAACTGAATAATCGCCCTCAATACACAGTCAACAATAGTAATTCAAAAGATGGCTACACAAATTACCCCCGAATTTGCTGAACAAGTCGCTAATAAAATTGAAGAAATTGGTGTGAGTGAAGAAACAATACAGCAATTACGTCAACATTATCCCAACTTACATTTTACCTATTGTTTAGACGATGATATTGGACGGATAAATCCAGTCTTAGAACGGTCGCTTTTTAACTTATATTTAGTAGATTCTTCTGAACATTGTTTAAAATTAACACGCACTTTTGAGACAGCTACAGGTTTCGTGTTAGCTGAAGTCATTCGTGATGACGATTAATATCTAAAAATTTGTAATACACTTAATTTGATTTTTTCTAAAAACTTGCAGGAGACAAATTATGGGCGTTGGTTTATTTTACGGTACTGAAACAGGTAATACTCGTAAAGTCGCGAAAATGATTGAGAAAAAACTTGGCAAAGAAAACGTTGAGTTGTTCAATACCGCTAAAGCAACGGTAGAAGAATTCATGAAATTCGACAAACTCATTGTTGGTATGCCCACGTTAGGCGACGGCGAATTAGAAAATAACGTCCGTGATTTCTTAGAAAAATTAGAATCTCAAGACTTAAGCGAAAAAACCATTGCACTATATGGTTTAGGCGACCAAAGCAGCTATGGTCATGAATTCCTTGATGGTATGGGTGCGGTTTACAAAAAATTGAAAAAATTAGGTGCAAACTTAATTGGTAAATGGCCTACCGATGGTTATGATTTCAGTGCTTCTAAAGCAGTGATTGATGGCGAATTCATTTGTTTAGCCATTGACATGGACAACCAAGCTGATTTAACTGACGAACGCGTCAGCACATGGTTAGACCAAGTGAAAGGCGATTTAGGATTATAATTCCTTCAACGCTGGCATCATTCTGATTCCAGCGTTCATCCCGTAAGCGTTACTTTCTTCAATTCATCTTCTATTCCCAATGACTAATCATTCGCTTGCAACTACAAATCCCGAAAATTCTGAAGTTGACCAAACGCCTGTTGGTAATTGTGCGCGTTGTCCACATCAAATTGACCGTTTACCTGCTCATCGTTGTCAACCTAAAGATGCCTGTGTATCCGTTGAAAGTGGGCGGCAAATTGACCGTTTTTTCCGTTTAAATCCCGATTTAGCACCTGCTTATATGCACAATAGCTTTTGGGAAATGCGGGCAATTACAGCACGTTATTTGCCACAGCATTTGTTAATGGAATTAGTACAAGATGAAGATGAAACCGTGCGGCGGGCGGTGGCGGCGCGGGTGGGTTTAGAAGGTTTATTGTTGTTAGCCCATGACCCTGACCGCGAAGTGCGTATTACGGTTGCTGACCGTTTGCCACCTGAGCAATTAGAAATTCTGGCAATTGACCCCGATTATATGGTGCGCAATTTTGTTTCGCGGCGTTTGCCTAAAGGGCGTTTGTTTAGAATGTTATATGACAAAGACCGTTTAGTGCGTAAAACTGTGGCAGAGCGTTTACCGCCTGAAACGTTAGGTTTAATGACTGATGACCCAGAAGTTGAAGTTCGGCGCATTGTCGCGGAACGTATCGATGAAGAATCGGCTATTTTGATGTTAGACGATGCTGATTGGTTAGTGCGTTATACCGCCGTAATGCGAGTGCCGTTATCTGCTGTGCCTAAAATGTTGAATGATGTAGAGCCTGATGTCGTGATGGCAGCGCAACAACGTTTGAAAGAAGCGGCTTCAAGTTCCGAAGTAGAAGAAACTCAATAAAAGCTAGGCATTACGCAATTGATTAAAAAGGAGTGCAATAGCTTTAGCTATTGCGCGGGTCGCCGAGAACTAAACAACTCAATTTTAGCGAAAAATTCAAATGAAAACAAAAACCTGCTAGATTTTCAAAAACGAGCAGGTCTGCCAATTGTAATCGCTAATAAAAAGCATTTATGCACTTCATTGTATTTATTTTATCCAGTTTTATTGCACAAACCAACGTCTAATCAATTCAACTTGAAAACGCAAAACCCCAGCTAAAGACTCTAGTAATTCACGATGTAATAAGCTGGGCAATTCTCTTTCTATTTCAAGTGGATGCACTGCTAAAGCATTTGCTAATTCTGCTATTGAAATACCGCCATTTTCGCCTTTACTTGCAACGCAACGTAAAATTTCTAAACCTCTTTGTGTGACTTGATTATTCGCAATATCTGCAAAGAAAAAGCGTCCATGTTGTAATGCCCCCGCCACTGCTAACTCTACATCTGAAACTATTGCTAAACGGCGTTCATGAATATGCTGTTTATTCTTAATATTGACAATTTCTGCACATAACAATTGAATTAAAGCAGGATGACAACGGGTTAATTGCATTACCCTTTGGCTCGCGGTATCTTCGTAACGTAAAGCAAAATCTTTAACAGGTTGTTCAATAAGTTGCAATGCTTCGGTGGCTTGTAAATAACTTAAATGTACAGTTTGCACATTGATTAAATAACTCGCCCACCGTTCAAATTCATCTAAAGTATGTGAACCCGAGAGTAGAATTTTAAAACGCGGACGGTGTTGGATTAAATGCCTAAACATGCCTAATACGGCGGCCTCATCTAAACCGCCGCGCACAAAAACGTGTTCTAGCACACTAAACTCGTCTAAAGTGAGCAATACACTTTGTTTAGCATCTAATTTTGCTTCAATTTCATCTAACCATTCATCAAAACGTGTAAAAGGATCATCCACTAAACTGTCTTTAGTCAGGGGCGGCAAAATTAAATCACGATGGCGTTTTGCCGAACTAATCATGGCGCGTCCAATGTTATACAAGAAACTTGCATAATCTTTGGATAGCGAAGTAGGGCCTTGAAAATCTACAAATAAAGGCACAATTGTAGTCGGCAATAATTTTCCTAAATTATTGAGTAATGAAGTTTTTCCCGTCCGCCGTTGTCCGTATAGCAGCAAGGGGGGACAGCGTTGTTCATTCAGTAATAATCGCTCAATTTGTGCGCTGACATCGCTGCGCCCGACGAAAATTTCTTGATGTTCGGTTAATGGAATACCAATGACATAAGGGTTATGAATTTCTTGTTTACTTTCAACAGTTTGACTAAGTTCTATACTGTAATCGGCTAAAATTTGTCGCCATTTAGCGGCAATCGGGCGAAAACGGACATTGTAACTTTCAGCGGAATAGGTTAATTCACGCAATAAACGGTCTAAACGCTCTTCTACTGAATCTAGTGCAAGTCGTTGGTTATAAATGCTTTCTTGGGTTAATGCAGCTTCTACATCGCGACTACAACGACTAAAACTGCGGAGCAGTGCGCTGACTGGATTGGTGGTTGTGCCAGAATCGCCCATAATCATATTATGATGCGCTTGGCTGATTTGTTGGGTAGTTTGACAGTTGTATAAACGGCGGGCATCTAATTCAATTTGTGCCTCACGCGCTGCCCAAGCTTGTTTCGAGGCACTGATAAATTCTATTACGCCTTTGGCTTCATCAGGATGGCGTTCTGCAAGTAATACTAAATAGGTTTCTAAACCGAATAATGGCAGAAATTGATGTTCATCCCAAAAAGCAGAATGCCAACGAATCCAGCTATGGGTTGCACCTATCCGTCTTTCGTCAGCACGATATAAAATTAAATTCCATGTACCGACAAAGGGATAAAATAAGAGCGGTCGCCAAGTATTGATAGTTAACCCCATCACAAACGCAATCGCTGACCATAGGAGTAATTGGGAAAGGGATTCATGTTCAATTAAAAATGCAAACAGTAAATAAACCCCTGCACTACCAAATGTACCTGCAATAATCCCCGCCCATGGATTGGCAATACGACGGGCGAGAACGTAGGGAAAGGCAAATAGCAATAAATATAATATGGCGTTTTCAATGCCGCCATGTAAGCCAATGACTAACTCGTTCCAAGGTTCAACACTGTTAATAAAACGGTTGAGTAAAAAAGTGGATAAAGCCAGTAAACTGGCAAAACTAAAACCGATAATTAATCCTTGTCCCCATCGCCAAGTATGCCAGCCCCAGATTAATGTCAGTGAAAGCGCAAATAAAACAATGATTAAACTATCATATACTAGGCTAAATAATAAACCGCTTTCCATCAACTCCGCCGCGCCATGTGCTAGTACGCTAGTGATACGCCCCAGCAAAAAAGCGACTAAGCCACTGACAATAACGCCAATGACCACGCTACCAATTTGGCGGTGGGGGGGGTGTTGATAATTTTTGCGCAAAGTGCTGTACATGATACTGCCCGCACTGCTGGCGGCAAAAATACCCAGTACGACCGTTAAAAGCGCGGCGGGAGAGCTGTCAACTAGCCCTTGTGTCGGTGCGTCATCTAAACTCATCACGACAGCAATCGCAATACTTTTTGCCATGTTAAATACAATTTCGCTATATAGCAAAATCGGTAAACTTAACAATAATGTCCCTAAAGCACTCATCATAATGCCAAATACAACGGAAATCATTAAACTGCACAATAGTCCGAGTAATGCACTGAATAAGTAGGCATAACTGATAATCAGCAGATAATTTTCTAAATTCACTTGTTGGAGCGCGCCAATCATAATGAGGGTTAATAACACCCAACTTGGCAAAATGACGTGTGCAACTAACAATAAGTACATCAAACCTTGATGATGCCAAGGAAAATGGCTAAATTCAGCTAAAGAAAAATCGGCAGGTAAATGTGGCTCGAGCGTGCGAACATAATTTCGCCACTGTGAAGGGCAAAATAGCAACCAGCTTAATAAGGTAAAACTAGCAATAAAGGGATTTGATGGAAGCACAAGTGAAAAGATTGCGTTGTTTAGAAATTAAAAGCCTGAATATTTGCTGATAAATCACAAAATGGCGCGATGATTAAAAAAGTTTATAATTTATAGTCTTTCATTGTAGCGTAAATTTAGTCTGCTGAAATAGCGATACACTTTTAGGTATTACATAGTTCACAGTTGTCTAAACCACAATTTACGCAATTCGCTTAATTTTCGCAAAAATTATTTTTAAGGATTTTAACTATGGCTACTTTGGAATTGGTAAGTTTTAATTTATGCCCTTTTGTACAACGTTCAGTCATTACGTTAAACTACAAAAAAATCCCTTATACAATCACTTATATTGATTTAGATACGCCGCCCGCGTGGTTTTTGCAAATTTCGCCGTTGGGCAAAGTGCCTTTATTAAAAACGGATGGTGAAATTTTATTCGAATCCGCTGTTATCAATGAGTATTTAGACGAAATTAGTCCGCCTAGTTTGCATCCTGACTCTGCCTTGCAAAAAGCTAAAAATCGTGCTTGGATTGAATTTGCCTCTAGCTTAATTGTAAGCCAATATTTATTTTGGACAGCAAAAACCGCAGAAGAAGCACAACCGCATCAACAGGATATTTTTAATAAATTTGCTATCTTAGAGCGAGTATTAACAGCAAAGCCTTTTTTCAATGGAGAAAAATTTGCTTTGGTTGATGCTGCCTTTGCACCCGTTTTTATGCGTTTTGCGTTATTAGAACCGTTTGTAAACTTTCCTTGGTACGCTCAAACACCCGCCGTACAACAGTGGGCAAGCCATTTGCTGAGTTTAGAAGCAGTTAAAAATTCCGTTGTCATTGAATTTGCTGATTTATTTAAAGCACGTTTACAGACATCTGGCAGTCATTTATCCCAATAGACAGTTTTTTTATTTAGGTATTACGGTTAATGTTTTTAATCCCACTCATTATTTTTAGTTTATTTTTAGATACCTACCTTTCTTTTAGTGGACAAATTTTATTAGGATTAATGTGGTGGGGGATTTTTTTGCAAATTGTGCTTTCCCGTCATCATCCTTTGCAACAAGTGCGTTTATGGACATGTTTAATCATTGCGACTTTAGGCGAGTTGTTGCTATCGTTAGGATTTGAATTTTATCAATATCGTCTTAATAACATTCCATTTTTTGTGCCTCCTGGGCATGTTGCCTTATTTATTATTGGCATGATTTACGCGCCGCGCTTGCCACGTTGGATTATTTGGGGCGTGCCGTTGGCAACAGTGCCATGGTTATTGCTCCTGCTTCAAATTGGAGCTGACCAATTAAGTGTGGTGTTTTTTGGCTTATTTGTGCTGTGTTTATGGTTGGGTAAAGCGAAAAAGTTATATGCTACGATGTTTATATTTGCCGCCGTGCTCGAAATTTTTGGCACATTATGGGGCTGTTGGACATGGCAACTTGATACGACGATAGGACTAAGCTCCGCGAATCCACCTTTATGTGTGGGAGCTTTATATTGTGTGTTAGACGCGCTCACCTCGTGGGTCGTTAAAATAGCTCGCCAACGTTATTACTCTCCTGTTTTACAACTGAATCCTACAATTGCGTAATCTCCATTTAGCCCGCGATTTTTGCATCCTGTTTATTCATCAGCCATAATAATTAATAACAAATTGATTAAAGAGGAGTGCAATCGCTTTAGCTATTGCAATTGGCAGACCTGCTTGTTTTTGAAAATCCAGCCAGTCTTTGTTTTAATTTGAATCTCTCGCCAAACTTGGGTTATTGAGTTCTCGGCAACCCGCGCAATAGCTGAAGCGATTGCACTCCTCATTAATTATTTTCATTGAATTCAGATTAAAGCATTCATCTTTTAGAATATTTAGAATATTAAGGACAGTTTCCCATGCCCGCAGATGTTGCATCCGCTTCGCCTAAAATTGGGGTTGTTTCTACAACAGTTAATCCACCGATTAGCGTCATCAACGCGGCTGGACAGACTCGTACTGTGAATGATGGCGACCCTATTTTTTTGAATGACACGATTAACACGCCCAGTCGCAGTTATATCAAAATCACTTTAAATGATGGCACTGTATTTCAATTGGGGCCATTAGCTAAGGCAAAATTAGAAAAATATTCTTACATTTCCCCTACCGAAGGGGGAGAGTTTGAAGCCAGTATTTTTACTGGTTTTTTCCGATTTGTGAGCGGTAAAATCAGTGGTGATAATCAAGGACAACACACAACTTTAAAAACACCTGCGGCAACAATTGGGATTCGTGGCAGTGAAATTGATGGTTCTGTGAATGAAGATGGCTCGCTTTCAGTAGTTCATGTCAGTGGTTTAATTGATATTACCCCGCATTTTGCAACTGAACCCATTTCAGTATATGAACGGGGTACGCAGATTTTTATAGATAACACGCATTCTGTGGTTAGCAATGCAACTGCAAATGAATACAAACAATTTAGAGATACTTTATCGCCACTTGATCCGAATGTGCATGATAATTTGCTATTTGTTCCGCCGCCGATGCCGATTGAGCCTCCCCCCTCTTTTCAAGCACCGCAAGGCATTGAAAAGTTGCAAAGAATTGAGTTATCACCCGAGGAAAAAAATTTAAACTTAGCGGAAATGTCTCAACAACAACGCCCCGAAGCTCCAATGATTCGGATAGAAGGCGTAGATGTTTCACCAGAACAGCTTTATAGACCTAATCAACTGGTTAAAAATCCGCTTTTAGAGCAAATTAGCGAGCGTACGCCAAATTATCAATTATCTGATTCTAAAAATAATTTTTTACAAGATCGAGTTAAAGATGACAAAATCTTGAAAGATGAATCACAGGTTATTACGATAATTCCGCGTAAGCCGATTGATGAAACGCCTATAGACGATACAAATAATACTTTTCCTGAAGATAACTCGCAAACAACTGAGCAAATTCTCGGCGTTGTTGATGCTAAACGCGATACTATTATTTTGGTTTCCCCGCATGGAAATGTGATTAATAATCAAAATGGCTCATTTACTTTTATGCCAGAAAGTGGATGGAGCGGCGAAACTTCTTTTATTTTTCGGTTTGCCAATGACCCACAACTTTTTGAAATTCAGGTAAAAATCCCAGAGTTACTGGTTAAAAATTTACCTACATTAACAAGCAGTGCAGAATTTTTACAGCCTACACATGGAACTGTGTATTTAACGGACACAGGGCAGGTTGAGTATATTCCAGAACTTAATTTTCACGGGACAGATAGTTTTGCCTATCGTGAAACAAGTGATGCACCTTGGCAAACAGTAGAGTTAACGATTTTCGCCGTGAACGACGCGCCGACAGTAGTCGCGGATGTGGATTCACGTCCTGAATTGACTGTTTTAGAAGATACACCGCTGGTTATTTCTCCTGCATTGTTATTGGCAAATGATGGTGATGTGGATAATTCCAACGCGGATAATAGTCATTTAAGTGTTTTAAAAGTCACTGGTTTACAAGAGACCATTAATGATGTTGTTGTGTTCCGTACGGAAGGAGATGTGGATTTTAACCGTGAGTTAAATCAAATTGTTTTTAAACCTGCCGCCGATTTTTTTGGTGAAACCCGTTGGTTATACACGATTGAAGATGCTGAAGGCGTACGCAGCACGGCACAAGTAAAAGTAACCGTTTTACCCGTCGATGATGCCCCTAAAGGGGGAATAGATATTGTTTCAATGTCGAGCGATGAATCTATAATTTCTATTGCTATCAGTGAATTATTAAAAAATGATAGTGATGTGGAAAATGACCCATTGCATATTTTGGCGGTGAATGTTGACGCAAATAATGCCGATAAATTATCAGTTAGCTTAAATAACGATACAGTTAGTGTGCAATTAGCCAGTGATGTAAAAACAGGGCAATTTAATTATGTACTGAGCGATGGGCAATTAGAAACGATTGTCCCTGTGCAGGTCGTTCGTACAGGTGATATTGTAGCAATTAGCAACCATGCGCCGCTTGCAAATAATGATACGCGAACATTGGGAAGTTTAGCGAGTTTAACGTTAGTTGATTTATTAGAAAATGACGTAGATAGCGATGGCGATACTTTAAGTATTCTCAGTATCAATAATGTGAGTAATGGAACAGTAACCTTGCTTGATACTGGCACGGTGATTTTTAACCGCTCTGCCGATTTTATAACAGAGGGAAGTTTTAGTTACACAATCACAGATGGACAAGGAAATACCGCTCAAGCCACAGTGACATTAACAGGAAGTGCTTTATTAACCGCCGCCAGTGCGCTTGCAGATATTGTGCAAAGTCAAGAACCTAAAGGTTCAACAACTTCAATTGATGTAGCTACGTTGTTAGCAAATGATATTGGGCAAAATTTGCAAGTTATCGCTGTTGAAAGTGCAAATAATGGTTCTGTGAGTTTACAAGATAACAAAGTTAATTTTACTTCTTTGTTATCTGCGGATACGCAAGGTAGTTTTATTTATACCATTCAAGACGCGAATGGCAATATTAGTAAAGCAAACGTTACGATTCAATTAGCAGATACCAGTACTGTCGCTCCCGTTGCGCAAGCAGATACTTTTACTGTTGCAAAAAATACAAGTTTGCAATTTAGTTTAAATGACTTATTGAAAAATGATACGGGTACTGATTTAAACGCCACAATAAATAGCAGTAGTTTAACAGGCGGTAGTTTAACCCAAGTCGGCGCAGACGGTTTTATATTTACGCCAACGGCGAATTTTACGGGTAATGCCAGTTTTAATTATACAGTCACGGATAATTCGGGCGCGAGCAGTAATGCGACCGTTACCATTGCAGTACAAAATACTCCACCTGTTGCAGTAAATGATACTGAAACAACGACAAAAAATGAAACCCTGACTATTCCAGTACAAACCTTGTTAAGTAATGATTCTGATGCAAACGGGGATAGTTTGACGTTAGCGACGGTCAGTCGCGTAGTGAATGGCAGTGTGCGTTTAGAGGGCGACAATGTTATTTTTGTTCCAACGAGTAATTTTGTTGGGGACGCGAGTTTTAGCTATACCTTACAAGACAGTAGTCAAGCAACTGCAATTGCCGTCGTAAATATCACCGTGACAGAGCAAGCTGTGCAAGCGGTTGATGATGCTTTAAGTATGCAAAAAAATACCGCGTTAAATATTCCAACAGCATCATTGTTAGTCAATGATATTTCAGATAATAACGCAACCTTAAAAATTAGTGCGGCTGATAATGCTGTTAATGGCACTGTCAATTTTGATAGTCAACTAGACAAATTAGTATTTACACCTGCGACTAATTTTTTGGGAACGGCAAGTTTTACTTATACGGTAATAGATGCTGAGGGCAACACTGATACGGGACAAGTGAATATCAAAGTTATTGATAATGCCCCTATCGCGGTTACGGACGCATTCACAACGCAAGTAACGCAAAGTATTACAATCCCTTATAGTGCTTTATTAAGTAATGATACAGATGCGGATAAAGATATTTTAACAGTGACCACCGTGGACAGCGCGCGCAATGGTAGCATTACATTAGGATTGAATGAAGTTATCTTTCGTCCTTCAGCCGATGCGGCAAATACAATAGGTGGATTTAGTTACACAATCACGGATGGAACAAATACCGCCAGCACAACGGTTAATATTCAAATTGATGCTAATAATCAAGCCCCTGTTGCTCAAAATGATGAAATTACACTTTCATACGGCACAACCGTTTTATTGCCCACTTATGACTTGCTGAAAAATGATACTGATGCTAATCCTTTAGATACTTTATCAGTTAGCAGAATTTCCAACACCAGTTCCAATGTCACTGCTACGCTTAGTGGCGATTCAATTGAAGTGCTTGTTACACCGCAATTTAATAGTGATGGTACATTACAAGAAGCTACATTTAATTATCTTGCTTCTGATGGCACAACAACCAGTAATACGGCATTAGTCAATTTATTAGCCGATAATGTGATTACAGGTACAAGAGCAAACGATAGTTTTACGCCGCAAGCTACCCAAATTATGACTGGACTGGAAGGTAACGACACTTTTAATGGTGTGCAAGCTAATAATATTTTACATGGGAATGCTGGCAATGATTTATTCTTATTCAATCCAGATTCTGCCAATGGCGCGGTGATAGCAGGCGATGCGGGAACGGATACGCTAAAATTAAGTAGCAATTTATTGAATTTAGGTCAAAACAGCACATTATCCTCTGATCAGCAATATCAGTTAACGGGAATTGAGGTTATTGATTTAACGAATACAACGGGTTCAACAGACTCTAAACAACTGATTTTAAATGTCTCAGATGTGTTAAATATAACGGATAATAATATTTTAACGATTTTAGGCGACAATAGCTCTATCGTAAATTCCATTGGATATGGTTGGCAAAAAAGCGATACATTAGTGTCTTCTACTGTTGATAGCAGCCAACGTTTTGTATCTTATACTAAAGATTCTGCGACTTTACTGGTAGATTCAGACATTTCTGCACAATTTATTAGTTAATTTGAATTCGGCGAGATATTAAAACGAAAATAAAGACCTGCTAGGTTTTAAAAACCTAGCAGGTCTCTGTTTTTTGTCTTGTGAATTCAACTAGAATTTGTTAAAAAAAATTCACAACAAACGTTTAGTACATCAAATCTAAATAACGTGAATTAAATAAATTAGGATTTAAATACAACTATTTATTTTATAAGCGTTTGCCATCATGTTTAACAAAAGGGGGTTGCATGTCTTTATGTTATGACCATTATTACGTTATGGGTAAAACCCATTTATTTTGTCAAGATTATACTTGTACTGGGCAAACTCCCGTCCCTTTTATTATTGTGTCTGACGGTTGTTCTTCTTCACCAAATACGGATATTGGCTCACGTTTATTATGTTTAGCGGCAAAACAATTACTGAAAGATTTACCGTTACAACAAGGAATTTCTGCCCTGCTGGATTATCACAGCTTTGGTAAAACAGTGATTGAGGATGCCGCACAATTAGCACAAAATTTACAAGTGAGTGAAGAAGTTTTAGATGCAACGCTCTTAGTTGCTATCGCTTTTGAAGACATTATTCAAGTGTATGCTTATGGCGACGGGGTTATTGCTTTACAAAGCCCTGATAAACAAATAGCTTTTATCGATATAGAATTTGTGCACAATACCCCCTTTTATCTGAGTTATTGGCTAGATAGTCGCGCCCGCGCCCAATATGCCGCATTAGACGGCTTTCCTTTACGCATTCATGATTCCCGAATGCCGCAAAATACTGAATTTGCATTTGATACTCCCTTAGCTTTTCAGTTTGAACGTAAACGCTATCCTTGTTTAGGCTTATTTTCAGATGGCGTAAAACAATATTATCATTATCAACACAAAACGACTTTAGGCTTATCTGATGTTTTAACAGAATTATTGAGCTTTAAACAAAGCACGGAAGATTTTGTAAAACGTCGTTTATTGCGAGCTAATCAATTATGGGCACAACAGGAAATTTTGCCCGCTGATGATGTCGCAATGGCTGTTTTGCTGACAAAACAATCCGAGTAACTACGGGAATTTTAGTTGACAATCTTGTAGGAACTTATTACAAATTGATTTTTAACATTTTTGCTTGAGTGTAAATACATTATGCCGGTTTGGTTAAATTATTGTGTTATCTGTCTTTGTTGTTTATGTAGTACCGTTTCTGTTGCTGCACCTAAAAAACCTTTGCATTTAGATGTTAAAGAAACGAGTGTTGCTAATTTTATTGATAATATGGAATTACAACATGGGTTTGACCGCGCAAACTTAATGCAACTATTATCAAAAGCCACTGTCCGCCCCAATATATTAAAATTAATGGGGCCTCCCCCATCTAAAACTGTAAAACGTAGTGGTTGGTATAAATACCGCGACCGGTTTATCACTGACATTCATACCGACCGTGGTAGTGCATTTTGGCAACGTAATGCGCAAAACTTAGCACGCGCTGAACAAACTTATGGCGTGCCAGCCTCTGTTATCATTGGTATTTTAGGCGTAGAAACCATTTATGGACGCGAAATGGGCAGCTTTTTAGTGTTAGATGCCCTAGCCACTTTGGGATTTTATCACCCTCGCCGCGCTGAATTTTTCAAGCAAGAATTAGAAGCTTTTTTATTAATGTGTCAAGAAGAGGGACTAGACCCCCTCAGCGTACGCGGTTCATACGCGGGCGCGATGGGCTGGGCGCAATTTATGCCCTCTAGTTTCCGCAAATATGCGGTTGATTTTGATAATGATGGACATCGAGATATTTGGAACAATGAAGTTGATGCTATTGGCAGTATTGCTAATTATTTACGCGAATACGGCTGGCAAGCAGGACAACCCGTGATTGAGCCAGTTAATATTTCTAATACCGAAGCTGAACCCTTGTTAAATGAAAAATTTGAACCGACTGCCTCTTTAGCAGAATTACGCGAAGCAGGCGTGCGTTATCAAGGACAAGCCGCTGATTCCGCGTTAGGATTATTAATCGATTTAGAAACCGCGCCTAGAGTCGTGGATTATTGGGTTGGCTTTTATAATTTTTATGTGATTACACGTTATAATCGCAGTAAACATTATGCAATGGCAGTGTATCAATTAGGACAAACCATTCAAAATCTTTATGGTTTTAAATAGAACTAGGTATTACGCAGTTGACATGAGGAGTACAATCGCTTTAGCGATTGCGCGGGTTGCCGAGAACTAAATAACCCAAGTCCTGCTTTATTTTCAAAAATGAGCAGGTCTGCCAATTGCAATCACTAAAGCGATTGCATTCCTCATGTCAACTGCGTAACGCCTAAGAACATCCTTTATTTAGATGATGGAAGACAAGCGCAATGAGCTTATTAATGCAGGCATTAAAACATGCGGAAGAAGCAAAACAGCGCGCCAATGAAAAAGTCATTGATGTAGCAGTGGAAGAAACAGCGACCACTGCTTTATCGCTGACTGAACCCGAGTTAGCCCTCTCAGAATTAAGTAATTTTGAAGAAGAATTAGCCGCTCAATTTCCCATTTTAGAAGAAGAAATAAACGATGCCGTTAGCAGTATTAACCGCGAAGAAAATAGCACATCTATTAATTGGGATGAGTTAGATACCCGCCTTGCATTTTTAGAAGAAAATGAAGCCACTAGCCAAGAAACACAAACAAAAGCAATTGCCACAGAGACTGCCGCCGTCGCGTCTGTAAGCACAGATAATCCTTTTGTTTCACCCGTAATGCCGTTATTTCCCTCTTTAGAAGAATTGGATAATAGCCGCAGCTCTTCGTCTCCATCACCTAATAGCAATATAGAAACATTAGAAAAAACGCCAAACGCAACACCTAGTGAAAATCAGACTCTGTTTACAGAAATAGATACGATTTCGCCACCTCCCGAAAATTTGCCAAAAGAAACAACGTTTTCCTCCTCACCCAGTGAGTTAAATTGGGATAATGATTTATTTGATAATGTTGCACCAATTGAAACAACATCGCCTTTAAATTTTGAATCCAATGCCATACCGAATTTAGATTTTGGTAATTTACTAACTGATTCACCTAGTGCTCAAAAAGCCCAAAATGTTTTCGCGGCAACAGAGCAACCCCATAAAATAGTTTTAAAAAAACAAGCACGCGCAATAAATTATCGGCTTTATAGTTTAGGGTTACTATTATTGGTAACTGCGGGTATTGTGTTTTATGGATTAAATCACAGTAAAGTTATAGAAATATGGCTTGAAACACAGGGATTTATTGCCTCCAGCAATGTGTATCCTTCACCAGATAAAGTAGCGATTATTGCCCCCGAAACTGCGCCCGAACACAATCCACCCGCGCCCAATCCTGCGCCTGCAACCACCGCACCCGCCGCCATCACTGCTACTTCCCCCGCGCCGACCACCTCCACAAGCACGGCAGAAAATGCTAAAGCGGCAACGACTTGGACAGATTTAAGTTCTGCTGTGCGTTCCGCACTGGAGCATAAACTTCCAAACGCTGAAACCGTTGTAGCACCTGCGCCTCCCGCAGAAGTGACGATTGCGCCACCTAAAACTAAGGAAGCAGCAGCGATAAATTCAACGCCAGTGATTAAACAAAATCTTGCACCTGCATCAACAGAAGAGCCTGCTGCCGTTGCTAATACTAAAAAAATGCCTACAACTCATTTGAACGCACAAGCGAATTTACCTGCAACGAATGAAACAGCCGCCGCTGTGCCAGCTGCTAAAACAGCCGCCAATAAAAACACCGCGAAATCCCCTCCTAAATCTAATCTTCAAGAACAACGCTTATTTGAACAATTACAAATTGCTTACCGTGCTTTTCAGCGGGGTGACGAGCTAGCGGCGTATCAAAACTATCAAAGCGTTTTGCAACAATTACCCAGCAATCGGGATGCTTTATTAGGACTTGCAGCAATTGCTACGCAACGAGGACAAACACAACAAGCCCTTCAATATTATCAAAAAGTGTTAGCACTTTATCCCGAGGACAGCGTGGCAATGACCGCATTAGTTGGTTTAACGGGACAACAATCACCCGAGCGGGCTGAAGCGCAATTACAAAGTTTAATAAAAACAGCTCCTTCTGCGTATGTATACTATGCCTTAGGTACGTTATACACGCGCCAAAATCGCTGGCAACAAGCCCAACAAGCATTTTTTGATGCGTGGCGGTTGGATAAAACTCAAGCCGATTATGCCTATAACTTAGCGGTCAGCTTAGAATATTTAAAACAATCTTCTGCTGCATTGCCCTATTATCAACAAGCCTTACAACTATTACAGCAAAATCCAAACAATCGCCCGCGTTTTAATCCGCAGCAAGTACAACAACGCATTCAACAACTCACGCCATAAAAAATAAGTGTTCATGAGTCAATCTATTGATAAATCTAATCCCCGTTTTGGTGAAACCTTAGTAGAACAAGGCATTATTAGCCAAGACCAACTCAAAATTGCATTAACTGAACAAAAGAAAAATACTAAACAACTCGGCAAAATTTTAGTTGAACTTGGTTTTGTTTCTGAAGCGATTTTGCGCGATTATTTAGGGCAATCATTAGGACAAACCAGCGTTGATTTATCCAGTTTAATTGTTGACCATGAAACTTTGCGTTTAGTCCCCAAAACCCTAGCTCGCCGTCACACAATGCTGCCCATCAGCTTTGATGATGCCAGTAACACGTTAACCGTCGCTATGGCGGATGTTTTCAACGTGTTAGCGATTGACCAATTAGTTGCTTCACTCGGTGGAAAATTAACAGTTGAACCCGTTTTAGCCAGTGAAGCGGAGATTATCAACGCCATTGATAATGTCTATGGCTATGATTTATCTATTGATGGCATTTTGCATGAAATTGAAACGGGCGAAGTTGACTATCAAAGCTTATCTAGCAATCGCGCAGAATATAGCCAGCCTTTTGTTCGTTTAGTCGATGCTTTGTTATCTGATGCGGTTAAACGCGGCGCGTCTGATATTCACTTTGAACCCGAAAAAGGGTTTTTACGGGTTCGTTATCGGATTGATGGTGTATTGCAACAAGTGCGCAGTTTGCACCAAAGTTATTGGTCAGCGATTGCGGTGCGTTTAAAAGTGATTGCAAACATGAACATTGCTGAAAATCGCATTCCACAAGACGGGCGGATTTCACTGACTTTAGCGGGACGATTGATTGATTTTCGGGTGTCTTGTCAACCGACGGTGTACGGCGAAAACATTGTTTTACGGATTTTAGACCGACAAAAAGGCATTGTTTCATTAGAAAATTTAGGTTTAACCGAAGACAATTTACATTTATTACGCTTAATGATTGCCCGTCCAGAAGGATTAATTCTCATCACAGGACCCACGGGGAGCGGCAAAACTACCACGCTTTACTCTATTTTAAACCATCTTAATAGTGAAGCGGTCAATATCATGACTTTAGAAGACCCTGTGGAATATGTGCTGGGACAAGTGCGACAAACCGCAGTAAATGAGGCGGTTAAACTCGACTTTTCTACGGGGATTCGCTCAATGATGCGACAAGACCCTGATATTATTCTTGTGGGGGAAATTCGTGACGAAGACACGGCGGAAATGGCATTTCGTGCCGCAATGACGGGACACCAAGTTTACTCTACTTTGCACACTAATTCCGCCATTGGTGCGGTGCCGCGTTTAACCGACATCGGGATTAAATCTGACATTATGGCAGAAAATATTATCGGTATTATTGGGCAACGTTTAGTGCGCAAACTTTGCCCCTACTGCAAAGAAGCTTATAAACCCAACGACTTACACCGCCGACTGCTGAGTTTATTACCCAATCAAGAAGTTGTGATTTATCGTTCTAGCGGCTGCGACCAGTGCGGGCAACGCGGCTATAAAGGGCGCGTCGCGCTGATGGAAATTATTCGTGTTGATGATTCTTTACAAGATTTAATTGCACACCACGCAACCACTTACGACATCCGCCAACACGCTACACGGACAGGTTTCCAAACCCTTGCGCAAGATGGCATTCGTCGTGTTTTAGATGGCATTACCAGTTTAGAAGAAATCGCGCGGGTCGTGGACATGACACGAAATGTTTAGTCAAATTGAACGCAACATTCAAATTTCTAAACTTAATCCAATCAAAATAACACACGGAAAATTTATGCTCTCTTTAAAATTACATCCTGCAATTTTAGCTAGCCTATTATTGCTTATGTTTCTTATTATTTTTAAAACCGCATGGATGAGCGACGATGCGGCAATTACCTTAAGAAGTGTTTTAAATTTGTTAAATGGTTATGGCCCCACGTTTAATATTGATGAACGTGTTCAAAGTTTTACACATCCTTTGTGGTTTCTATTAATTTCTTTATTTTCCGCCATTATTGGTAATATTTTTCTGGCTTTATTTAGCTTATCTTTCCTATGTTCTTTAGCAGTTTTTTGGTTATTATTAACTCGAGTTGCACATAATCTATGGACAGCTTTATTTATTGCTAGCATTTTATTACTTTCTAAAGCCTATATTGATTTTTCAACCTCTGGATTAGAAAATCCACTGTCTCATTTGCTCACGCTTCTTTGTATTATTTTTGGTTTTTATGCTATTGAGACTCAAAGAAATAATTTTCAACGTTATTGTTTATTTTTCTACGCTTTGCTTTATTTAAGTCGTCCAGATTTAATTCTTTTGCTCGCTCCTTTTTGTCTATTTGTATTAGTTAAAACTAATACTTCTTTAAAAAATACTTTGTTCAATTGCTTTATTACAAGTTTACCAATTTTAATTTGGACAAGCTTTTCTATTGTTTATTATGGTTTCCCCTTTCCAAATACTGCCTATGCTAAATTAGGGACAGGCATTCCTTATCATGAACTTATGTTTCAAGGCGTGATTTATTTAGTTGATTCTATTATTCGTGACCCTATCACCCTTGCAACTATTTTTTTAAGTTTTCTTATCAGTTTACGCGCTGATACTGCAATAAAAAGCCTTGCCATTGGGAGTTTTCTTTATTTAATTTATATTGTCAGTATTGGCGGCGATTTTATGAGTGGACGCTTTTTAACGACTCCTCTCATTGTCGCGCTGGTTATTTTTAGCAAAGTTGAATTAAAGCAAAATGTCTTTATCGCAATTGCTTTGCTTTTATGTTGTCTGGGGCTTTTAAAAATTAATCACACGGTGTTTAGTCCTTTGGACTACGAAGAATTCACAGTTAAAGTAGGAATTGCTGATGAAAGAGGTTTTTACTTTCAAATAACGGGATTTTTAACCCCTGTTCCCCTTTCCATGAATGAAATTGATTTAACAGCTAATGTTAATCAATCTATTTTCAATCCTTTCTATATTGCAAACCCTGATTGGCAACCTGAACCCTATCCTAGCGTCAGTGTAAGTGCTTCCATTGGGCTTATAGGTTTAACCAAAAAATCAACCACACATATTATTGACCATTTAGCATTAGCAGACCCACTATTGGCGCGTTTACCCGCAGGCTATAATAAAAACTGGCGTATAGGACATTTTAAAAGACGTATTCCTACGGGCTATATTGAAAGTTGTTTTAAACAAAAGAATTTCTTAACTGACCCGCGTACTAAAAATTATTATGACGTGATTAGAAATATTACACGAGACCCTTTATTTAATTGGGAACGTTTTCAAAATATTTTGCGCATTAATTTAGGGCTTGTCCCATTGCCTGATTTTGATTATTACCGATTTCAAGAAATTCCTGTATTTTTACCACAGCCTTAATATCTGCCAGTCTTCAAAAAACTGGCAAATCTTTAAACATGTGCCAACAGACTTGCTAAATTTTTAACATAGCAAGTCTTCAGCAATTTACATATTACATATCTTGCCGAGTACGTCCCAAAAAATAATATAAAATAACCCCCAACACGGGAAATAGTAAAATAATCACTACCCAAAATGTTTTACGCAGGGTGCTAGATGTTCCCATTACAACACTCGCAATTGCAATAATATCCAAAGCCAAAATAATTGTTCCAAAAAATCCCAGATTTAAATTCATAGCTATTCTCCAACGTTGAGTTATTACTGACAATGAAAACGACTTTTTCAATGGTGACAACTATCGCTTTAAACACTTTATTTGAAGCATGGCGCACTAATTTTACTTGGATAATGCTTGGTATTTGGCTGTTTGGCATAAGTTTTACAATTTTTTTAAATGAAATAACACTTACAGAAACAGTAGCAACACAGACAATATTTCTTGCATTTTTTTGGCGATTGACCAGCATTTATGCCGTGAGTTTATTCAGCATTATCAGTCTAACTCGCGAATTTCAAGACCATACTTTGTATTTATGGTTAGCTTTGGCAAAACCGCGTAGCCATTATATTTTAGGAAAATTAATTGGTTACTGGATATTGGTAATCATTAGCGCACTGTTCTTCAGTTTAATACTGTGGTTTTATTGCCCGCCCCCTTTAGTTTTAGTGTGGACAATATCCCTCGCGGCTGAAATGATGATAGTAACGACTTTGGGAATCTTAGCGGTATTAACTTTTAGGCAAGTTATTCATTCGTTTAGCTTAGTGATTAGTTTTTACTTATTGGCGCGAATTATGAATAGTTTACTACTCATGACCCAAGGCGATTTATATCAAAATACCCCTTCTTGGGGACAATATTTTACCCATTTATTGTTATTTAGTATTGCTTATGTTTTACCAGATTTTAGCCAATTTACCCAAACCGCATGGCTTATTTATCCTACCGCTCAAGATATTCCACTCTTGTATTTAACCTTACAAACATGCTTGTATTTATCACTATTAACAATTGCGTGTGTTATTGACTGGTATAGACAAAATATTTAATGTAACTATGTTTTTCCAGAATGTTAGTAAATAATTCAGTAGAAAGACGTTGGCAAACTGTGCCACGGTATTGGCGATGGGCGTTAATTCTTGCTTTGCTTGCACAATTTGGACTTGCTGGAGTAAAACCTTCTTTGATTACAAAGATTTCTCCACTCGCCTCACCGCCGCCGCCTGCGCTACTTCAAACCGTTTTTGGTGGAGATGCATTGCTTGCAGCACGTTTAACGATGTTATGGTTGCAAAATATTGATGTGCAAACTGGACAATTTTTAAGTTACAAACAACTTGATTATTCTGTGCTAATTCAATGGTTAACAACCATCTTATCTTTAGACCCTCAATCCGAGTATCCTCTACTCGCCGCCAGTCATCTATATGTTAATATTTCGGATTCTCAAAAACAGCGACAAATGCTAGACTTTGTTTATCAAGCGTTTTTACAATCGCCGACTACCCGCTGGCGATGGCTGGCACAAGCTGCTCTTTTAGCAAAACATCGCTTAAAAGATTTGCCTTTAGCATTAAAATATGCAACGGCAATAGCACAACATGCAACCCCCGCAATGCCTGCGTGGGCAAAAGAAATGCAAATTTTTATTTTGGAAGATATGGGAGAGTTAGAACAAGCGCGTTTGATTATTGGAGGGATTTTTGCAAGCAAACAATTAACAGACCCAAATGAAATTCATTTCTTAGAAAAAAAATTAGAGAGTTTAGAAAAAAAGTAATTTATTTAAAAGGTATTTTTTTAAGAAAAAGGACTATCTTCTTACACACTACGCAGCATTTTTTAACCAGATAAAAAGAGGGACTGTGCCTTCCACAGCATAACGAATTAAACGGGATTATTTTATGAACAAGCAATCGGGGTTTACTTTAGTAGAAATTGCCATTGTATTGGTAATTATAGGATTATTGCTAGGTGGTGTGTTAAAAGGACAAGAAATTATCACCAATGCACGAATTAAAAATCTAGAAAATGATTTTAACGGTTTATCTGCTGCAATCTATAGCTATCAAGACCGTTATCGCCGTTTGCCAGGTGACGATACTGGCGCGACACGTTTCAATACAGTATTCACTTCATCAGGAGGCAGTGGTACTGCTCCCGTTGGAGATGGCGATGGAACAATTGCAGGTAAATTTAACTCTACGACTGATACAGATGAAAGCCGCAAATTCTGGGTACATTTACGCTCAGCAGGTTTAGTGGCAGGAAAAGCCAGTGATTTTGCGAATCCCTTAAATGCTTTCTCTGGAATTACTGGGGTTGCTACCAATGCTAAAACGAATGGAGCATCACAAGGGGACATGCCTGGTTTATTCGTCGGTTTCACCCAAATTCCTAATGAAATTGGGCAAATCTTAGAATCTCGCGTAGATGATGGCTCTTCAAAAGCAGGCACTGTGCAAGCAGACCAAGCTGATTACAATGTTGAAACAACACTCTATCAATTGTATTTAGCATTATAAAATGCAATTTTTTAATACACCTAGCAGCATAAAATAGCTGGGTGTATTCTATTTTTTGCATATTACATCAATTATTTTGAATAAATGCCGCTGTTGGCAATTCCACAAAAAACGTTGTTCCCTTCCCTAATTGACTTTCATAGCCAATTCGTCCATTCATTTTTTCCACTAATTTTTTAGTCAAATATAAACCTAAACCAATGGTATTTTCTCCTGCTGTTGGGCGGGTGGAAAAATGTGCAAACTTATTAAACAATAATTGCTGGTCTTGTAAATTTAAACCTTTACCAAAATCTTGAATTGAACAACGTACATAATTTGGTTGATGCGTTAATAAAATATTGATTTGGCAATTGGGTGGAGAATACTTTAAAGCATTAGAAAATAAATGTTCTAAAATTTGCCTAATAATTTCCTCATTTGCATAAACAGAAAAATGAGAAACTGAAAAAGTATTTAAATAAAAGATAACTCGTTTAAAATTTGCGCGTAAATGATAATCGGCAATAATTTTTTGCACTAATGCTAATAAATCAATATTCTTCTTACTAAGAATAAGTTTATCTTCTTCCACTAAATTAAGATTTAAAAATAATTTGATTAAATCCTGCATTTGCACAGAACCATGTTGAATCATTTGCAAACATTCTAAAAATTTTTCTTTATCTAATTTATCATATTCTGTAATCATTAATGCAGTTAAACTTTGAATAGAAGCTAAAGGATTTTTTAAATTATGAATAGTCATATTAATAAATTCATTTCTTTCTTTTTGAAAACTACATAATTCTTCATTTTGCAAACGTAAAGTTTTTTGTAATTGTTGCACACTAATATGTGTATTAACCCGTGCAATAACTTCTTCTTGATGAAATGGTTTGGTAATATAATCAACCGCTCCCATTTGGAAGGCACGAATTTTTTCTTCTGTTTCACTCAATCCAGTCATAAAAATGATAGGTGTTAATTCCATTTGTGGCAAAGTACGCAATACTTTATAGGTTTCAAAACCATTCATATTGGGCATAATAACATCTAACAATATTAAATCTACCGCATTTTGCCGTGCAATATTAATCGCATCCTCTCCAGATTCTGCAATTAATACTTCATAACCATAATCAGAAAGCAAATCAAAAATAACTCGAATATTTGCTATAACATCATCTATAATTAAAACTACTCCTTTAATATTATCCATATTTTTTCTCTAATTAAATATTAAGTCTAATTTTTCAATAATTGTTCTAACCATTCTTTCAAACTCTTTAAATCAAAGCGATTAGCTAGTTCTACTACTTTTTTAGCAAAATTTGTATAACGTGGATTTTGTTGGGCGAGTGTATCCATTAATTGCAATATTGCTTTAACCTTTCCAGAATTAACCAAAGTCAACAATACTTGAAGTTGAGAAATTTCAGGAGTTTCTATATAAATTCTAGTTTCTACAGTGAGTATATTTTCTAAATTATGTTTATCTTCAGAACTTAACCAATAAACTTGACATTTTTGAGCAATTACGCTGAATAATTCATTCACATTAATGGGTTTTTGTAAGAAAGCATGACAACCAATACTTAAATATTCAGTTTGCTGCTGTCCAAGCAAATGATGAGTAAAACATATAATAATAATGGATTTATTAGAAAGAAAAATTAATCTTTGCAAATAATTAAACATAGTTACATCTTCTTTCAAAGAAGCTAAATTTAAATCTAAATCTAACAAAATGAGAGAAGGTTGAATTGTATTTGCTTTTTCTAAACCATCTTGAGCATTGTAAGCTTCTATAACAATAATTTCTAAAGGTGTTAATAAAGTTTCAATGTCATAACGATATTGACTATCTGCATCAATAATTAAACAGCTAAATTTACTTTGATTACTAGCATCTAACCAATGATAACCTACATAATGCTTAGATACATGTTCTAAAAGCTGTTCTTCTTTTACACGAGGAAAATCAACTGTAAAATAAAACCGACTACCACATCCTACTTTACTTTCAACTTGCAAATTTCCTCCCATCATATTAATTAAACGTTGGCTAATAGGTAAACCTAAGCCAGTTCCATTGTAATATTTACAGCCAATTTGTTGAAAAGGTTTAAAAATAGATTCTAAATCTTGTTCTGCAATACCACAACCTGTATCTATAACTTCAAAACTACAATGCACTTCTAATAAGGAAACATTTAAACTAACACTGCCTGTTTTAGTAAATTTTATAGCATTACTAAGCAAATTTAAAAGAATCTGTCTTAAGCGTTGTTTATCTGCAATAATATCTAATTGCTTAGAATTACTAGGATGTTGATTTAAAGTGAAATGGAAATTAATATTTTTTTGTAAAGCCCGTAATTTAAAAATATCCACTAAATTTGCAAGAAACTCATGCAATGAAAAAGGTTGTGGATTTAAAAATAAACGATTAGTTTCTAACTTTGAAATATCTAAAATATCGTTTATCAACATTAGTAAATGTTCACCACTACGATGAATAATATTAATGCGCTCTTGCTGTGCTGATGCTAAAGTTTTATCTAATTTTAAAATCTGCGTGCAGCCTAAAATACCATTTAAAGGAGTTCTTAACTCATGACTCATATTAGTTAAAAAAACTGTTTTAGCTTGATTAGCGGCTAAAGCTTCTTGGTGAGCTTGAATGGCTTGTTCTTTTGCTTGTTTAGTCGCTTGTTCGGAACGTTTTCTTTCATCAATATCTACAATAATTCCAATAATAGATTCTAAATGATTTTCAATGTATAAAGGTGCAACCCAAACCGTTCCCCAGAAAATTTCGCCATTTTTTCGGATATATTGTTTTTCTAAAGAATAATTTGCTGTTTTTCCTTCAGCTAACGCTTGCAACTTATCTAAAGTAGGATTTGAGTATTCAGGTAAGGCAATGTCTGAAATATTTTTTTGATATAGTTCCTCTATTGTATAACCTAACATATCCGCCCATTTTTGATTAACGCGAATGTAATTACCTTGAATATCTACTAAACCAATACCAACAGCAGCATTTTCAAAGACGGCTTTAAATTTTTCCTCACTTTTACGCAAATGTTGCTCAGTTGTTTTATGTTGAATAATTTCTTCTTGTAGCTGTTTATTGACAACTTGTAAATCTACAGTACGATGATTAACTAAATCTTCTAAATGTTCTTGATAGGTTTTAAGTTGGCAATTAGCTTGTGTAAGCTCAAGCGTACGTTCTTGAACCCGCTGCTCTAATTCATCATAAGCTTTCTTTAAACTTTGATATAGTTGTGCGTTATCAGTTGCAATAGAGAAAAGTTGTGATAAACGTGAAATAAATTTTAAGTTGTGTTCATTAATCAATTGCGGAATTAATTCATCAAAAGCAACAATGCCTAAAACTCCTGCAATTTGCGCATTTTTATGAGAAGGATTGCTACGAATAGGCAGAACTAAAATCGCCATTTTTTCAGGTATATGGATAGCATTATCTTGGTTATTTTCTAAATTAAAAATATGGAAAGCAGATTGTCCGCTATTTCTAACTTCCTTAGTAATTTTTTGAACATAATTGTAATAGTATTTTTCTAATTCAGTTGTTAGTTTGAATTTAATTTTATTTTCATCATATTGATAAACAAACACCTGAACATTGCCTAGTAATTGTACAATATTGTCTGTAAGTTGTTGGAAAAGAACTTCTAAATCTAAACGAGATAAAAGTCCTATAGCAGTTTCATTTAATGCTGAAAAATAGGTGCTTTGTTTTTGTAAGATGGTTTCATGTTTTTTAATTTCGGCTAATTGAAAACTAAATAATTTATCAACATGTCTAACAATTAAAAAGAAAATAATATAAAGGATAAATAAGGTCAGTGCGATAAAGGAAATTAAACGAATATTATCACTTCGTACATGAGAAATAGGCGCACTAATATCATCTACAATATGAATAATAAAAGTGGGAAATGGGTGTATATTTTCTAAAGTTTCTTTGTTTTCTGTATTTAGATAATAGGAACTTGCAATTTTGTCTTTATGAGGAATTGGAATAAAAATAGAAAATAAATCAATTATTGGTTTATCTTCTGCTCCATCAAAGAAGTCAAATTTGAAAATTTCTTTATTAAATTGTCCTATTGCATTTTGTCCCTCAATCACTTCGCTTGGGATTTCTTGAATAAAGCTCTTTCCTATGCGATTATTTTGCGTAGAATATAATATAATTCCTTGGCTATTATAAATTTGAAGCAGTTGAATGGATTCATTTAAAAAAGGAGAAGTTGCACTTTTTAAATAATCTAGTAATAAATAGTTTTGAGCAATTGCTTCTGGATTAGAATGCGCGACAATATCAAGCGAAATTAGCTCTTTTTCAATGCGTTTAATTATTTGTTCAGTTAGCAAAATATTTTTATGTTCATTAACAAGTAATAAATAGTGCAAACTAATATGTTGATAAAAAGAAATAATTAATACCGTAATTAATGTAAAAATTAAGAAACTGGCAAATGAAAAATAACGTAATAGCTTAAACATAAGACGACATTTGTAATTACCTAATATTTAGGATGGTAAATAGAGATAAGTAAAGAATTTTGACGATATGTTAAGATAAGCTATCAATCGTAGATTGACAAGCGTTACACTAAAGCTTAGTGGAAGAATGCCATTTCTGAAAAAAAATGGCATTAGATAAAGAAAGGTAAAAATTGCTATTGTTTATCAGTAATTTATGGGGGTAACATTATCGTAGATATTTGCTATTTTTGGAGTGATTTGGCAAATGTATATTTTGTTTGGAAATTTAACTTAGTGGAATTAGAAGTATTTGCTTTAACATTAGCTTTTTTAGCCAATGGTTCTAACTCTTGTAGTGCATTTTCATAAACTTTGCGTTTAAAATATACAACTTCTTGTAAAGGATACCAAAAATCTACCCAATACCATTTCTCAAATTCGGGTGAGTCACCATTATTTAAATGAATTTCGTTATCAGATGCAATCAATTGTAGTAAGAACCACTTTTGTTTTTGTCCAATACACAAAGGTTTTTGATAATGACGAATAAGATGAGGTGGTAAACGATAACGCAACCATTGACGAGTTGAACCTAACAATTTAACGTGTTTATTGGTTAACCCAATTTCTTCATTGAGTTCACGATAAAGTGCTTGTTCGGGGGTTTCATGTGCTTTTAAACCTCCTTGCGGAAATTGCCAAGCTTCTTGCCCTACCCGTTTTGCCCATAAGACTTTACTATCTTGATTTAACAAGATAATACCTACATTTAAGCGATAGCCGTCGGTATCAATCATAGTAAAAAGCCTATTAAGCGTGGTTGTTTAAGATAAATTTTACTTTTATTAAGTCTAAACAAAGAAATGAAAACTGACAAGGTGAAACTTAGCTAAAGTTAGGATAATCCTTTAATTTGATAAAAATACTCTGTTATCTTTTGGACTAAAATAATGCGTTTTTTAGTAGTTTAATAAAGAATTATCCTTGTTTTCTTTGTTAGGCATTAATGTATTATTATAAATACCTTAGCGGGTTAAGAGGTCACTGACTTCTTGCAAAGGCCCTAATGGGTTGTTTTTCTTTTCATACTTCAAAATATTGGGGTCTCCTCCCCATAATTTATAGACCACCGTATCATCTAATAACACTAATAGTGTTTCAAAACGCCAGCCTGAAGTCCGCGTTTCCCGTCTGAAATTCAGCAAGTCTAATGCCACATTGCCGAAACGTTGACTGTGCATGTGTTGTGGATTGGCAGCATAACCTTGGCAATGGTCTTTCATTTGCAAGCATTTTTGCACCATGGGCGGCAAATCATTTAAAGTGATGGAAGAGTTGGGAATAAAACGGGTAGTTAAATCGAGGTAATTTAAGAGTGTGATATTAGGTGTAACAAAAGGGTCAAATCCTAATTTCTTTAAGTCGGCTTTGGTAGTTTGATTAGGAACAATTTTATCGTAATCAACTTTGGCAGCTTCAAAATTTTGCCAAGGAGATTGATTAGAAGTATCTGAGCGTGGAAGCAGATTTGAACAAGCAGCGAGTGACAGTAAACAAAAGCTTAGTAGAAAGCGAGTGAAGAGATACATAAATGAATTTCCTTGCAATTTAAAGTAATAATACGGTTGAGCAAAGAGTATGCCTCATTTCTCTGATTGTAATGGAAAATTGAGGCATTCAGCTTTTATGTACGTTTATCTTTAAAATAGCTTAGTTTCAGCTTTTTCACTTGCTTTTTTTTGTACGAAAAATTCATAATGAATTTATGTTTTAGTCGTTGTTTTAGAATTTTTAGGTGAATAAAATAATTGTGTGTTAGAAACAATATCTTGCCAAGTGCGATGTTGTGAGTCCCATAATTGCCACCAAAAACCTAGTCCTAAACATAACCATGAAACAATGGCAATTGAAAAACGTAGCCATGCTTGCCACCAACTGAGCGGTTGTTGGTCGTTTGTGCGAATTGTGACACGCCATGTTTGCATTGCAAGTGTACCGCCCCGTCGCCATTGCCAAGCAAAGTAGCAGAAACTAACGCAAATGAGATAAAAACTATAAAGTGCGCTATTTTTTGCATGAGTTAGAGGTAAAACCAGCCAGCCTGCAAAAATTAGGACGGCACATAACAGCAAAATGTCATAGACAATGATAATAAGATGTCTGATTAGCCCAATGGGTTGTAATGTTGGTGTTACACTAGAGTTTTGGTGCATATTTTTTAAAAATCTTTTCTAAATCAAAAGTTAATAAGTGATAACTTGCAATCTTTCATCCGCTAAACCACACTTTTAAATAAGTTTAACTGTTGGTGATAGATTCAATAAGGTAAAAGTCATAATCGTGTTTAATCTTGAGTTAATCATTATTATGGGATGATTAGAATAACGTTAAACCCTATCAGGTGGTAGCTTTTCTAGTACGTTTATAACGTTCATACCTTGCAGAAACTCACTGCAAAACTAACCGAATTAATTCAATCAATGCTCGTTAAGCCATTCGCAGAGCGTGGTGTATTCTTTATACTCTTTGAAATTAAGTTCTTTATTTATATTGATGATAAGACCGTGAGAGCATAGGAAAATTATGGCACAAACTCCTGATTTCGAGCATGATGACAATACCGTGGCGGAGCAGACCCGACCTAAATTACAGCGTCCGCCCTTATACAAAGTCATTTTGCTGAATGATGACTATACCCCAATGGAATTTGTGGTACATGTCTTAGAAAGTTTTTTTAGTATGACACGCGAAGCTGCCACGCGCGTGATGTTGCAAGTTCATACGCAAGGAAAAGGAATTTGTGGAACGTATACGCGTGAAATTGCTGAAACTAAAGTGGCACAAGTGAATAATTACGCGAGAGAGAACCATCATCCTTTATTGTGCACAATGGAAAAAGCTTAAACATTGTGTTAACTAATATGTAATGACGGAAAATAAGCAGGGCTTAAAGTGGATTTATACTTTAAGCGAGAAAACTCACATTTTTGCGAAAGAGGTAGTACCACTATGTTAAGCAAAGAACTTGAACAGACTCTTAACGCGGCATTTCAAAACGCCCGTCAAAAACGCCATGAATTCATGACGGTGGAGCATTTATTGTTAGCTTTGTTGGATAATAGCTCGGCTGCTCAAGTTCTGCGCGCTTGTGGAGTAGATTTGAATGTATTGCGGCGCGATTTAACTACTTTTTTAGAAGAAAGCACGCCTAAATTGGCGAAAAAAGATGAGCGCGATACACAGCCTACTTTAGGTTTTCAGCGTGTCTTACAACGAGCTGTTTTTCATGTGCAATCTTCGGGTAAAAAAGAAGTCACTGGCGCAAATGTGTTGGTCGCTATTTTTGGTGAACGAGAGTCACAAGCCGTTTATTTCTTAGATAAACAAAATGTTGCCCGTTTAGATGTGGTAAATTATATTTCTCATGGCATTTCTAAAGTGGATAATGCTGCAACAGAAAATAGTGAAAATAATCCCCCGCAAGATGAAGAAGGAAATTCAGACCCCGCCGCGAGTAAAAATCCTTTAGAAGCGTTTACTGTCAATTTAAACGAACAAGCTATTATGGGCAAAATTGACCCATTAATTGGACGACAAGGTGAAATTGAACGCGCGATGCAAGTGTTATGTCGTCGCCGCAAAAATAATCCGCTATTGGTCGGTGAGGCGGGCGTAGGTAAAACCGCGATTGCTGAGGGTTTAGCCCGTTTAATCGTCGATAAAAAAGTGCCTGAGCCTTTGGCAAATAGTGTGATTTATTCGCTGGATATGGGGGCATTGCTTGCGGGTACTAAATATCGCGGTGACTTTGAAAAACGTTTAAAAGCAATTTTAACCCAATTACGCAAAGAAGCAGGGGCAATTTTATTTATTGATGAAATTCATACCATTATTGGTGCAGGCGCAGCTTCTGGTGGTGCGATGGATGCGTCAAATTTAATTAAACCTGTTTTAACTTCAGGCGAATTAAAATGTGTTGGTTCAACTACTTACCAAGAATATCGCGGTATTTTTGAAAAAGACCGTGCTTTATCACGCCGTTTCCAAAAAATTGATGTCACTGAGCCAAGTGTTGAAGATACGATTCAAATTTTATATGGCTTGAAATCCCGTTTTGAAGAACATCACGATGTAAAATATGCGAAGCAAGCATTACGCGCTGCCGCTGAATTATCCGCACGTTATATTACTGACCGCCATTTACCTGATAAAGCAATTGATGTGATTGATGAAGCGGGGGCATTCCAACGTTTACAACCTACTTCTAAACGTAAAAAAGTGATTAGTGTTACTGAAGTTGAAAATATTGTTGCCAAAATTGCGCGGATTCCGCCTAAAACCGTATCTATTTCCGACCGTGAAGTTTTGCAGAATTTAGACCGTGATTTAAAAATGGTGGTTTATGGACAAGACGAAGCAATTGCTTCTTTAGCAACTGCAATTCGCATGTCACGCTCAGGCTTAGGCTCAGTGGAAAAACCTATCGGCTCATTCTTATTCGCAGGCCCAACAGGCGTAGGGAAAACGGAAGTTTCCAAGCAATTAGCGAAAATCATGGGAATTGAGTTAATTCGTTTTGATATGTCTGAATATATGGAACGCCATACAGTGTCCCGCTTAATTGGCGCGCCCCCTGGTTATGTAGGCTTTGACCAAGGCGGTTTATTGACGGAAGCGGTTAATAAACATCCTCATGCTGTTTTATTGTTAGATGAAATCGAAAAAGCACACCCTGATGTTTATAACTTGTTATTGCAAGTGATGGACCACGGTTCTTTGACTGATACGAATGGACGTAAAACAGATTTTCGTAATGTTATCATTATCATGACGACTAATGCGGGAGCAGAACAATTAAATCGTGCTTCTATTGGTTTTAATTTCCAAGACCATTCGACCGATGGGATGGAAGTTATTAAACGGGTTTTCAGTCCTGAATTCCGTAACCGTTTAGATATAATTATCCAATTTAAACCCTTGAATCTTGAAACGATTGCGAGTGTGGTGGATAAATTTATCATTGAATTAGAATCACAATTGGAAAGCAAACACGTTACGCTGGATATTGATGAATCGGCGCGGCGGTGGTTAGCAATTAATGGGTATGACCCACAAATGGGAGCACGTCCTATGGCGCGTTTAATCAAAGAAAAATTGAAACGGGCACTTGCCGAAGAATTACTATTTGGTAAATTAGAAAAAGGTGGTTGTGTCAAAGTCACTGAAAAAGATGATGATTTGCAGATTGAATTTGAAACAGTACATTTGATTCCAGATGCGTCTTTAACTTAGCGGTTAATCGAAATTCCTTTTGATGTTCCCAAGTCAACCTTGGGAACACTTTATTTATCAAGCATATATTCCTACCCTTAAAAAGTTTATCCTCTACTCTGTAAACTTTTGCCGTTTATCTTGTTTAATCCTTATAAATTGCACTTCTTATTAAGAATGAATATTATTAAGTCATGGATTAGAATTTTTCTAACGCCTAATTAGTAATAATATGCAATATTAATGGAATTAATCTTGCATATTTTTAAGAAGATTTTAATGTTCTGCTTAGAAAGTAAGTTAATTTATTGAGGATTTATATCATGAAAAACATCTCTCACTATCTCTTGTTAGCGAGCCTTGGACTAGGTAGCTGGCATCCTGCTTATGCAGTAACAGACCCGTTTGGCACAGCGGGCAGTTATAATAAATTTATTTTAGGAGATGTAACGCACTATGGCGGAGACAGTGAAGGTCCCATTGCGATTGCGGGTAATGCCGTATTAACAAATTATGGTATTGCAGACCGTACTCAAAGCGTAACGACAGGTTTAGTTGTAGGTGGTTCATTAACACAAACTAATGGACAAACTTTTGGCGGTAATGTGCATGTAGGCGGCACAGTATATAAAATTAGCACCATTTTACATGGTAGTTTATATAATCCCAGTGCACCTATTGATTTTACTAAAGAAAGTAGCTATTTACTTTCTTTATCCAACTATTGGAATACCTTAACAGGGAACGGTACATTAAACCTGCAATCATGGGGTGGCTTGGAGTTAAAAGGGACTGATAACGCTTTAAACGTATTCTATATCAGTGAATCAGTTTGGAAACAAAGTCGACAAATTAACTTAAACGTTCCTGCTAGTTCATCTGTTGTGATTAACGTTGCTGGAGCAGGTGACACCATTCCTAGTGACCACAGTTGGTTTGGTTCAATGTTCATTAACAATTCTACAAATGCCGCTGATTGGCAAAAAGTAGTTTGGAACTTCCCAGACATGACCTCTTTTTCAATCCGTAATATCGGCTGGAAAGGAACATTATTTGCCCCTAAAGCCAATTTCAGCTATGCAAGCGGCAACGTAGAAGGTCACTTAATTGTTAAATCAATCAGTGCATTAGAATATAGCGCAGAAACTCACTGGTATCCATTCAAAGGCGATTTACCAGTTCCTCCTGTAGTTGTTACACCAGAACCCGAAACACCCGTAACACCTACTGAGCCAGAAACGCCTGTGACTCCTACAGAACCAGAAACACCAGTCACGCCAACTGAGCCTGAAACACCTGTTACTGAAACTCCTGTATGTGAATCAAAAGTTTATGCGGTACATGATGGTGGTTTAAATAACTCACAATTATTTACAGTTGATCCGTTAAATGGTTTCGAAGTTGCTGCATTAGGCACAGTAGAACCTGCTTATGATTTAGAAGCCTTAGATATTCAACCAGGCACTAATAAGTTATATAGTGCTTCAGGTGACGACACTGCAAATCCTGGACATTTATATGAAGTTGATAAAGCCACTGGTGCATTAACGGATTTAGGTAGTACAGGTATTCGTGAAGTTGACGCATTAAGTTTCAGTCCAGACGGAAAATTATGGGGTTGGGCACAAGATGCTGGTTTATTCGTTATTGACAATCCAGCAGTTTCTCCTGTAGCCACTGTTGTTTTACCTTCTAACGGTGAAGTAGAAGTTGAAGATATTTCATGGAATTTAGCAGGTACAGTGTTATACGGGGTACAAAATAAACACGTTGCTGACCCTGATTATCATACAGGCGATGCTGGCGTGACTTTATGGAAATACGAAACTGCAACAGGTTCATTAACAACAATTTGCCCAGATTTTGCTGGCTCTATTGATGAAATTGAAGCTTTAGAAACTTTACCCGATGGTTCATTAGCATTTGGTTTCCATGGTAAAACAACAATGATTTTAGGTGCAATTAACCCTGAAACTTGTCAAGTTGTTGTCAACGTTGAAGTTCCTTCTCCATACTATGATATAGAAGGAATTGCATGGCCTGATTGCCAATAAGCAAAACTGATAAGTCGTAAATAAAAAAGCACCCTTCGGGGTGCTTTTTTTATTCAATAATCAAAATTTTCGCAAATCCGTTAAAGTTGCAAATGCAGTTTCTATCAGCGTTGTGATAAAACTTTCATGAATTTCTTGTTCATTTGCGCGAATAGCTGCATATAATTCCCCCCATAAACCTTGTGCACCAATGGCTCGCGCCTTGACATAATCACGTTCCAAATAAGGCTGCACCGCCCAACGCGGCAACGCCGCAATTCCGCGCCGAGAAGCAACTAATTGTAAAATAGCAATCGTTAATTCTGCCGTGCGACGCATGGGATTAATGCCTGCTGGCTTTAAAACCCGCTGAATTAAATCTAGTTTTGCATCAGGCACAGGATAAGTAATTAACGTTACATCGGCAAAATCCGCCGCAACTAAATATTCATTAGTCGCTAAACTGTGTTGACGTGCAATTAATGCCACAATTTCATAACTAAATAATGGAAAATAAGCAATTCCAAGCTGTTTTTTTGCCTCTGACACAATCACAACATCCGCTTGTTGTTCCACTAATAGCAGCAATGGATTGATATGAAATCCCGCCACCAAATCCAGCTCTACTTCTGCATGATGTTCGCGATAACAATCCATTGCAGGCATCAACCAGTCGTAACAAGTGTGACACTCAACCGCAATGCGTAAATCTCGCACCATCGGCGATTCTTTTAAACGTAAAATCGTTTGGCGCGTATGTTCCAGTTCTGGCAAAATCCGTCGCGCCAGTTGTAACAGCAATTCACCCGCAACGGTTAATTTAAGCGGGCGTTGTTGCCGCTCAAATAACGGCGTTTCTAAATAATTTTCTAAACTGGTTAATTGATGCGATAACGCCGATTGTGTGAGATGCAAACGGGTTGCGGCTAAAGTCACGCTTCCCGTTTCAGCCAGTGCCTGAATAGCTTTTAAATGGCGAACTTCTAACATTTTTTGTTAATCAATAATTTATATAGCTTTGCTGTAATGAATAAAATTCATTATTTAATGAAAATTATGCGTTTGATTCATGATGTTGTTTGCTTGCATTATAAAGCCATCTTACATAGGAGTCTTGAAGAATGTTACAAACACACATTTTAGGTTTTCCCCGCATGGGTTTACAACGCGAATTAAAATTCGCTTTAGAAAAATATTGGCGTAATGAAATTGATGCCACGACGTTAGAACACGTTGGATATACATTGCGGTCACAACATTGGGCATTACAACAGCAAGCGGGATTAAATCAAGTTACCGTCGGCGATTTTGCTTTTTATGACCACATGTTAAACCATATTCAATTGCTGGGCTGTGAACCTGCTCGGTTTGAATTTACGAGCAAACAAAGCGAATTAGCCCGTTATTTTGTAATGGCGCGCGGCGTGGCTGATGAGAAAAATCAACATTTAAGCAAACCTGCTTTAGAAATGACGAAATGGTTTGACACTAATTATCATTATTTAGTGCCTGAATTTAATGCAGAGACTGAATTTAAACTCAATTCAGAACGTTTATTTACTGAAGTACAACAAGCACAACAATTAGGTCACGCGGTTAAAGTAGTTTTAGTTGGGCCTTTAAGTTTTCTTTGGCTTGGTAAAGCAACAGGAATTGAACGTTTAGCCTTGTTGCCACGTTTATTACCCATTTATCAACAAATTTTGCAGCGTTTACAAACTTTAAATGTGGCGTGGGTGCAATTAGATGAGCCTATTTTAGGATTGGATTTAAGCACATACTGGAAAGAAGCATTTCATCATGCTTATGAATATTTATCAGATGTTCCAATTGATATTTTATTAACCACTTATTTTTCTGCGTTAGATGATAATTTAGAGTTAGCCTGTCGTTTACCTGTCGCGGGATTACATATTGATGCGGTGCGAGCGACTGAAGAGGTCGGCGCAGTTAGCAACGCCTTAAAAAGTAACTCCGCTAACAAAGTGTTATCCATCGGGATTATTGATGGGCGCAATATCTGGCGTACAGATTTAACTGCGGCTTTGCAAACCTTAAAAAAACTGCAAAATCAATATAATGCGGAATTATGGCTTGCACCTTCTTGTTCATTATTGCATTGTCCTTTCAGTTTAACGACTGAACACCGTTTAGATGCAGAATTACGTTCTTGGTTAGCATTTGCGACTGAAAAATTAGGTGAACTAGAAGTTTTAAAAGGTGTATTACTTAATGATGCACAGGCAAAGACAGCTTTAGAAGAAAATGCAGCTATTTTAAATAATCGACATAAAAGTGAACGTGTACACGTTTCACATGTTCATCAACGGATTGCTACATTGGATTCAAATAGTGACCAACGCCATGCAAACTTTAAAATTCGTCAGGCAAAACAACGTGAACGCTTTAATTTGCCACTTTTTCCAACAACAACGATTGGCTCTTTTCCACAAACTGCTGAAATTCGGGCGACACGCGCCAATTTTAAACAAGGCAAAATTAATGAAGTTAGCTATAAACAACAAATGCGGTTAGCGATTGCTTACGCCGTTGAACAGCAAATTGCTTTAGGTTTAGATGTATTAGTTCACGGCGAAGCTGAACGTAATGACATGGTGGAATATTTTGGTGAACAACTGGCGGGTTTTACTTTCACCCAAAATGGCTGGGTGCAATCTTACGGTTCGCGTTGCGTAAAACCGCCAATTATTTACGGCGATGTTTGGCGCGATGCGCCGATGACCGTAGAATGGGCAGCATTTGCTCAAAGTTTGACCAATAAACCAATGAAAGGCATGTTAACGGGCCCTATTACCATTTTACAGTGGTCTTTTGTGCGTGATGACCAACCCCGTGCGCAAACCGCGTTACAAATTGCTTTAGCAATTCGTGATGAAGTATGTGATTTGGAAAGTGCAGGAATTGGCATTATTCAAATTGATGAACCCGCTATTCGCGAAGGGTTGCCGCTCCGTCACCGACAACATCAAGCATATTTAGACTGGGCAACACGGGCTTTCAGAATTGCCGCTTCAGGTGTGGAAGATACGACGCAAATCCACACCCACATGTGCTATTCAGAATTTAACGATATTTTGCCAGCAATTGCCGCTTTGGATGCTGATGTTATTACTATCGAAACCAGTCGTTCAAATATGGAGTTATTAACAGGTTTTGCTCAGTTTAATTATCCAAATGAAATTGGACCTGGCGTGTATGACATCCATTCCCCGCGCATACCGAGTGTTGAAGAAATGTTAGATTTACTAAAAAAAGCGGTGGCGGTTATTCCTGCTGCCCATATTTGGGTAAATCCAGACTGTGGTTTAAAAACAAGAGGATGGCAAGAAACTCTCGCCGCGTTACAAAATATGGTGCAAGCCGCGACATTAATGCGTGGGAGTTCATCAATTCTTCAAACCCAGTGTGCAAATTAACCTGAGTTTGGAACAATAAAAAAAACCTGCGAGATTTTAACAAGCTCGCAGGTTTTTATTTAAATCAATTTCAAATTACTTTTAGTGCGTTTCGTGATTAGTTTCCGTTTTTTCAGCTGGCTCGGAATGTGGGTGCATAAGCCGTTCTGTAAAAGCGAATAACAAACCAGAAATAACAAAGGTTAAATGTACAATAACTAACCACATCAAATCTTCTTTATTATATTGATGAATATCAAAGAAAGCTTTGAGCAAATCAATAGAAGAAATCGCGACGATAGAACCAATCACTTTAATTTTTAAAGAACCATAATCTACATTGCCCATCCATTCAGGACGGTCAGAATGGTCTTTAGCTTCATCAATTTTAGAAACGAAATTTTCGTATCCGCTGAAAATAATTAGAATCAGTAAATTAGACACTAATACTAAATCAATTAAGCCTAGAATAGGCAGCACTAAAGCTGTCCCTTCCATTGTCCAAATGACTGTGAGCATATCCGCAAATTTCATTAAGAATTTTGCAAGCAAAACTACCAATGTCACAACTAACATTATGTAAAAAGGGGCTAATAACCAACGGCTTCCAAAAATAAATTTCTCAAGTGCTTTTTCAATTCTCATAGGTTTACGGCTCGCATTTAGGTTGATGACATAATAATACAACTATTATACTGCATTGCACTAAAAAGCAATAGTGCTTAACCGTAAACCCGAGCTATTTAGTTGGTTGTATAAGGATTATTGTTAGGCGTTAAATTAGGCTGCATGGGGGATTGTGGCAAATTTGTGGGTAAATCTGCTTTGCGTCCCATTAAACTTTCCACTGCATCCATAAAGTTATTGCCTAAAGTATAAATACTCATATTATCAGGTAAATAACCACGCACATTTTGATGAGCGGTTGCCATTGATTTTGCAATTTCCACTTTCACAAAAGCATCTGCCCCTGTTACAGCATAGGCACTTAAACGCAATTTTTGGGCTTCGGCTTCGGCTTTCCCGATTTCTAAAATCCCTTGTGCTTCTAGCAATTTAGCATCACGTCCGCCAGTCGCTTCTAATACTAAACGTTGTTGTTTAGCTTCTGCGTCTAAAATAGTTTGTTTTTTCATCGCCTCGGCTGAAAGAATTAATTGTTGCGCTTCTTTTTCTGCTTTTAAAACACCAACTTGTTTATCCCGTTCAGCTTCTACAACGCGCCGTTTTAAATCGGCTTGTGCTTCGGCTTCAGCGCGTAACGCTTCCGCTTGGGCGGCTTTGGTTTGCTCATCTGCTTTTAAGCGACGTTGCACAGCGACTTGACGTTCAGTAATTTCGCCAATGTATTTAGGGTCTAAACGAATGCCTTCAATCACAAAGTTTTCAACGATAATTCCACGTTCGCGTAATTCACCCGTTTGAGCGGTCAAATCTTTAAAAATATCAGATTGTAATTGCACTAAACCTTGTCCTGAATAGGCTTCAATCGCGCTACGGCGGGTGGCTTGGTCTTTCACAACGCGCATCACTACAGGGCGCAACATGCGTTCCGCAACTCTATCACGAACGGTTTGGTGCAATTGCACAACTTTAGCGGGGTCTATTCGCCATTGAACACTTAAGGAAATGTGCATATCTTGCCCTTCGGCAGATTGCACTAAATACGCATCTTTTTCGCGTCCTTCAGCAAATTCTTCTATTCTGCCATTGACATCATTCATCACAAAGACTTGCAATGACAAAGGATAGGTAAAGATTTTTTGGGTAAAACCAGGGAATAAAATATAAGTCCTTGCTGGATAAGGTTTATTATCTACCCCGCCGCTCCAAGTTTCTAAAACCCCAACCTCATTCCCTTGTACAGTTGCGATTTTAATAAAGAACGGTGAGAGACTTAAAACAATAAAAATAATAATGACTAAAGCAAGCAATTTAGAAAAAGAATTTCTTATCCATTGTTTTAGTTCGGTGGGTTTAGCAGGTTCTTGTGGAGGGGGATTATTCATGGAATTGAATAAACCGCTTGAATTTTTCTCAGCCATTTACCATCTCTCCTTTAAATTGAATGATTAATTTAAGCGTCCTTTCTCTAAAATTTCCTTAATTTTATCAAATGCCAAAATTTGTTTTAACAAACTCCAGCTTTGGCTAAATTTACTCAAACTACTCATATTCGTAATAAAAAAACCAACTACTATCCCAAGCATAAAGTCTCCTACATCAAATAGATAACCTAATGCTATTAAAAAACAAAAATATAAAAGAATTAAGAAATAGGCTTTTCTGCTCACCTTAAGCATATACCAAATGGTGGGCTTTTTCTCTTGTAAATCTAGGTAGATAGTTAAAATTTGTTTTTGCAGCGGCGTGAGTAATTTCTCACTATCTTCAGTTTGTTCTTTTAAAGATGATGGAACAGAGTAGGGATTGTTTTCCATAAATCCATTTTCCTAAGCACGGCTAAAATAAAAGTAAATGCCGTCAGTATAATGCAGAAAAAGAAGGGAAAACAGAGATATGAAAGAAAATAAAATTGCAAAAATAAGAATAAAAAAATGGGGGGTTTAACGGCACATCACACGCAACCGTCGTCTGATGCGCCTACCCGCTTCATCTAGGTAGGAGTAGTGAAGCTAGGTTAATAACTATATATCAATAATAATGCCAACTTTTAAATCAAAAAGTAAATTATTGAATTTAAAATTAAAAGTTGTTTTTGATTTGTCCAACCGTCACAATCACAAATTTATCAGGCTGAATTAAATTGCGCAGTGCTGTCAATATTTGCACGTTTGTCGTTTGATTGACAGCCTCAACATATTTATTCAAATAATCTAACGGCAATTGATAAAAACCGACACTGGCAATATTTGCCACAATTTTAGCATTACTATCTAATTTTAAAGGAAAACTCCCCGTTAAATTTGCTTTTATCACTGCCCATTTTTCAGAGGTTACGCCTGCTGTTATAAATTGCAGGAGGGTTTGTTTAATAACATCTATCGTTTGTTCGGCTTGTTCATTGCGAGTTTGCGCACCCATCATAAACACGCCTTTGCTTTTGAGCGGCGATAAATAACTATAAGTAGAATATGCTAAACCGCGTTTTTCCCGCACTTCTTCAACCAATAAAGACGCGAATCCGCTGCCGCCTAAGGCGTGATTTGCGACTAATAAGGGAAAATAATCAGGGTGTTGACGTTCAATGCCAACTTGTCCCATTAAAATTGTGGTTTGTGTAGAAGGATGTTCAATATGAATTAGTTTTCCTTCTGTCAAAGCTTTGACAGGTGGCAAATCTGCGGCTTTTTCACCTTCTGGCAATTTAGCTAGTAATTGATTGGCAATTTCCGCCGCGCGAGCTTTATCCACCGCGCCAACAATCGCCACGACTGCATTTTTAGCGACATAATATTTATGGTGGAATGCTTGCGTGTCCGCAGGCGTTAAGGCTTTTACGGTTTCTTCTGTGCCCTCTTCAGGATTTTCATAAGGATGTCCCGCAAAAATCGCATGATAAAACGCATCGCTGGCTAAACTGCGGGGCGATTGTTGTTTTTGTTTTATCAACATTAGTAATTGTTGTTGATTGCGTTTAAAGGCGGTGGGATTAAAATCAGGTTTTGCTAAAAAATCAGATAGGATATTCAAGGCGTTAGGTAAAAGCTCGGCATCTGTTAGACTGCGCAAGGAAATCATTGCACTATCGCGGTCAACTTCAAATCCTACTTGAACGCCTAAGCTGTCTAATTTTTCGACAATTTGGTCGGCTGTCATTTCCGCCGTTCCCTGATTAAGCAGTCCGTTGGTTAACATTGCAACGCCATTTTGCGCACCATCTCGGGCACTGCCTGCGTCAAAGACGAGATGTACGTCTAACATTGGTAATTCAGGCGCGGGCACGAAATAGACTTGTCCGCCATTTGCAGTTTGCCAATGTTGAATTTCGGGTAAAGCGAAAACGGTATGACTTAAGAAAATGCTAAACCAAAAGAATACGCTATATTTTTTTATCATTTTATCAACCCTTATTATCATTAACTCCGGTAAAACTGCGTTATATATACTTGCTTTTAAGTTTATTTCAAAATGTTTTATTTAAGCATTTTTTAAGTGATTGAGGAGTGTGTCAAGTTTTTATTCGCGAAGTTTTTATTCAACGAATTGGGGGCGTTGTTTAAATTCAAAAATAATATAAATTTAAAGCGTTTTTTTTAAAAGGCGCGGTTGTGGGTTCAATGTCTATTTGTTTCTGTTTTTTAAATCCAAAAACTGCTGTGCGTATTGTGTCACACAATGGCGTAAGTGGACATAGTTAAAAAATAGCTTTTGTGGGATGGAGGCATTTTAGGGCGGGGGGTCTGTTTGGGCATTTTTGAGAGCAGTGAGTAGTTCATTTTCTCCAAGTTGTTGGAGTTTTTGTTCTACAAGTTTGGGGTGTTGTTGGTAAATGCGGAAAATATTACCTAAAGTGATTTGTAAATTATGCTTGTCCTGAGATTTAGCAAAAATAATAAGAGCCTGCAATAAATACTCTATTGCTTGCTCCCAGTCTTCTTGCGCATTAGCTAATAAACCTAACTGCCCATAAGTGCTAGCTTGAGAATAGCGGTCATTGAATTCAATACAAATGGCAAGAGCTTGTTGATAATAAGCTTGGGCTTGCGACCACTGCCTTTGTTCTTGTGCCACCACGCCTAAATTATGATAAGTGCGGGCTTGAGAATAGCGGTCATTGAATTCAATCTTAATGGCAAGGGCTTGTTGATAATAAGATTGGGCTTGCACCCACTGCCTTTGTTCTTGTACCACCACGCCTAAATTATGATAAGTGCCAGCTTGAGAATAGCGGTCATTGAATTCAATCCAAATGGCAAGAGCTTGTTGATAATAGTCTTGGGCTTGCACCCACTGTCTTTGTGCTTGTGCCACTCCGCCTAAATTGTAATAAGTACTGGCTTGAGAATAGCAGTCATTGAATTCAATATAAATAGTAAGAGCTTGCTGATAATATTTTTGGGCTTGTAACCACTGCCTTTGTTCTTGTGCCACACTGCCTAAATTATGATATGTGCAGGCTTGAGAATAATGGTCATTGAATTCAATCTTAATGGCAAGGGCTTGTTGATAATAATCTTGGGCTTGCTCCCACTGTCTTTGTTCTTGTGCTACTACACCTAAATTGTGATAAGTGCGGGCTTGAAAATAGCGGTCATTGAATTCAATCCAAATGGCAAGGGCTTGTTGATAATAAGATTGGGCTTGCGCCCACTGCCTTTGTGCTTGTGCCACTCTGCCTAACTGGTTATAAATACCTGCACTACCTCTGGCTTTTTCTGGTTTTTCCAAATAGGTTAAATTTTCTAAGATTTCTAAGGCTTTTTGATAAGCTTGCTCTGCAAGTGCATATTCTTGGCTTTGTGAAAAACGCTTAGCAATATCATCAATCACTCCCACCAATTCTGCATCTAACTGTCCAGCCAGTTTTTCAGGTGAATACTGTTCTAATTGTGTTAATACCTGTTGCCCAAAGGCTAAGCCCTGTTGATGGTTTTGAGCGGTATCAAAATAGCCTGATAACACAAAGTATGGGTAAAAAATAGAAACTTGCGCAGTTAATGCAAATTGCACGGCTCGTTGCAAATTCTCAAATTCAATACTTGCTAACAATTGTCCTAGTTGTTTTTCTTTTGGGTCTTGGGATTGTTGGTGTTGATAGATTGCAGCAGCAACTTTTTCATAATAAAAACAAAATGCAGTTTCTATTGCCGTTTTTACTTCCACTTTATCCTGTAGTTGCGTTTGTAGAAAATAAGGTAAGGTTGGTTGAATGGTGAGATAAAACGGGATTTTATGTTGTCCCAACAATCCCCAGTTTTTTGCTTCTTGCAAAACAGTTTCCCATTTCTCAAAGGGTAAATAGGCAAGAACGGGCTGTTGTTTTAATTGCTCTGTGTATCGTGGCAATAAACCAATATGGATAACACCCACAAATGGCGCGAGACACAACAATAATTGCTGGGCATCAGCGGATAAATTGCTGTGGGAATACTCAATACAACGCAAAATACTCTGGGTTTTATCGGTACTATTTAAATCAATCGCACTGTCGCCAGCAGTCAGCGCGGTTAAAATGTCCGTCGGGGTTTTTGAGGTTAAATTTTGCAAAACCACTTGCAATGCCAACGGATAACCCGCTAATAAGCTTAATAACTTTTTAAAGTCATCCTGTCGCTTATATCCAGCTTTAATCTGATGTCTATTTAAAATCTGATTGACCAGTTGCGAAGCCGCTTCAGAATCTAAACCATTTAAAATAAATTGATTGGTTTCAAACGTACCCGTTTTTAGCCAAGTTTCTTCGCCCCGTGACCCCAATAATACTAAACTTGCCCCGCTGACTAATTCCCGTAAAAAGTTCTGCAAGTTTTCGCGCTCTGTTGCCGTCAAGCCATTTTGAATGGCTAACGCCGAACCTGTGACCGATTCCAAATTATCCAAAATCAATAAATGCCGTGCACTGCGTAAAGCTTTAGTTAATTTTTTCTGTTGCGCGTCCTCGCTAAAAGCCTGAAAACGCTGTTCATATTCCAATTTTCCCCACAATTGAATCGCCATGTCGCGCATGATTTGCTGGCGTGTCCATGCTTTTTCGTCATACCCAAAATAAAACACTTTGTCCACAAAATGCGTTGTTTGCCACCACGCGCCCAAATGTTTTAATAAAGTGGTTTTTCCTGCACCGCCCATGCCTTGAATTAACAAGCTATTTCGTTTTAAAACAGCGGTTTCAATTTCCAAAATATCCAAATCACGCCCAAAAAAGCCATAAGCCGTTTTAGGCTCTGCAAAACGCAAGGCATCCTGCTCATAAAAAGTACATTCTTCTTCTGCACTAAACGCCCGCAAAGCAAACTGGACTTGTGGCACATTCTGATAAACCACAGGCAATAACCAATCTTCTAATTTAACCACTTGACTATAAGCCTGCCGTTCTTTTTGCTTGTCTAACTCAAACCGCCCGCGCTGAATCGCTACCGCTAACGATGCACCTTTAAATAATTGTTCATACAAAGTTTGCATAAACAATTTTGCCGCGCTCACCGTCACCGAGTACGCCATGCCGACCACCGCTTGCGTGCCTGCTTGCATCAAATAACTGGCTAAACTGGTTTCTGTGCTGGTATTTTCCTGTTTTGCCGATTGACACGCATTTAATAACACGACGGGCACGCCATGCTGAAATAACAAATTTGTCAAACTCTCCGCACTAATGGGCGCAGCTTTGCCTGTTTGCTCATGATTCAGAAAAATAAAGGCTTTTTTCCCTTCAAAAGGCTGTAATTCTCCCCGCCCATACTCAAACGTGATGCGCCCCGCTGTCTCCGCTATTTGTGCTGTTGCATAATCCAGCACCGCGCCATGCACATCAAAATGCACAATCTGATAAAACCCCGTGCCTTTCTTCTTTTTCACCTCTTCCAAATGTTGAGTTAATGCCTGAAAAGTCGCAGGGCGCAAAATATCAAAATGCACATGCAAGTCTGCGCTATTTACCATTTCCACCAATGGACGCGAAATCGTGCGATATGCGACATCATTACGCCCATTCGGACGCGCAACAACAAGCAACACATTTAAAGTCGGAGAGATTTGCGGTGCAATCGCTTGATAACGCGCATTAAAATGCAAAGGTTTGCGCACAATTTCATATTGAAGCGCGAAAGGGGCGGGGTGTTTCTCATCGCGCAAACTTTCCCAATGCAATGCGTGAAAAGCGGGCGAACCGATAATTTCTAAGGTAAACCCTGTTTTTAAAGCCTCCCGATAATCGCTATACGCATCATGCGCATGAAAAACTTGCTTAAATAACTGTTCACCATAGGTTTTAATGCTTTCAGCAGTTTCATCAAAGCGTACGTTATCAGTAAACGGAAACGCTAAATACTTTTCAAAATACCACGCTAAATTACTTTCTTGTTTCTCATCAAATGGCGGTGTAATCGTGATTTGATAACGGCGTTGATGATTAAAAATCAATTCAGCACTAAAGCCATTATTAACAACGGATTTTTCAGAAATTGTAATCAGCGTGGTATTCATTGGGTTAGTTCTCTTCTTTAGGCAATACGATAATTAATGTTTTACCGTCTTCGGTTTTCTTTTCAATAATTTCAAATACCTGTTGTGCATTTTCAGTGCCTTTAAAAACCTGCTGCACATAACTTTTCACTGCATCACTAATAATATCTTGCGTAATGTTTGCCGCCATCGTGCCCGCAAAAATCAACGCCCCCATTGCCCACGCAGGAATATCAAAAGTCGCGCTGGCTTGCATATCCTCAACTTGCGCCACTGCTTTCTGTTTTAACGCTGCCTGACTATTCCAAAAATCCGCAAATGCCTGCACATCAATCGCTAACTCAGGTGAAAAAATCACAGAACACTCAGCCATACAACTCGCCTCCAAAAAAGTAAAGAAAAACCTATAATAATGATTTCGCTAACATAATTGCATCTTCTTTCACTTGCCCGTGTTGATAATAATTCTTACGAATCCCAATTTGATTAAAACCCGCTTTATCATACAAAGCAATTGCCACCAAATTCGACACCCGCACTTCTAAAAAAACCTCTTCAGCTTTATTTTTCTGTGCACACACTAATAAGTGCTCTAAAATTTTGCGTCCATATCCTTGCCCTTGAAACTGCGGGTCAACACATAAATTCAACACATGCGCCTCGCCCGCCGCTAACATCATCAACCCGTATCCAGCAAGTTGCTGCTCAACTTCCAAAACCCAGCACAAATAACCAACTTGCAAACAATCTTCAAATAATCGTGCACTCCACGGGAACGTATAAGCCCGTTTTTCAACTTCTAAAACTTGAGGTAAATCTGTTAATTGCATCAAACGTAAACGTGTTTTTGCTTTAGGAGAAATTTCTGCATGTGTGCTCATAAAAAAGACCATTCGTGGAATGGAAAAAGGAAAAGTAAGTTTTAATTCAATAGTTAAGAATGATTTGCTTGATAACACTGTACTGCAAATTGCAAATCTATCCACGTTTTGCGCTTTTCCAACGGAGAACGCAATAAATAAGCAGGATGATAAGTGGCAATAATAGGAATATTACTCTGTCGATAAGTAAAGCGTTTTCCGCGTAATTTACCAATTGCGCTGTCAGTATTCAAAAGATGACGCGCCGCAACTGAACCTAAAGCAATAATAATTTTAGGCTGTAATAATTCAATTTGACGGTCTAAAAATGGCGTGCAACAATTCATTTCATCATTGCTGGGCGTGCGATTATCAGGCGGACGACATTTTAAAATATTCGCGATATACACCGATTCACGCGGCAACTTGAGCGCGAATAACATAGAATTCAACAATTGCCCTGCTCGCCCTACAAACGGTTCGCCGCGTTTATCTTCGTCCGCGCCAGGGGCTTCACCGACAAATAGCCAATCGGCACGCAAATCACCCACTCCAAAAACGGTTTGAATTCGTTGACTATGCAAACCACATTCCGTGCAATTCACTACAGCCTCACGCAATGCTTGCCAGTCCATTTTTGCAATATGTTCACTATTAGCGCGGCGTGAATAAGGAATTAACGGGACAGGCTCAGGGGAGGATTCAGACGTTAAAACAGTTTCATCTATCAATTCAGGTATAGGTGATAATGCACTACTGACTTCAGATGCAGCTACTGAAGCAATTTCAGGCGACGGATAAGCTTCTACAAGCACATCACTAGATGGCGACGGCTCAGTCTGCAAATCACGCCGCACCCATTGCTGAATGCCCATAACATCCAAATAGTAGTGTAAGCGGGATAAATTGGGTGAAGTATGTGACACAGAAATTAGACTATAGTAATAATTGAAAAATAATTTAAAGAACTATTCATAAGTAATTAATTTTATCTATTAATTAACCCATAAAAAATATTGTCTCTTTAAATAAAATATTAATAATTTAAATATTAATCTTGTAAAACTTAAATACAAATTTAATGTTATAAGTTGTTGACTTAAATTAAAAATAAAAATATATTAAATTAATGTTTACTTACTAACAACCAGCTAACTGGGGGATTTTTATGTTACAAAAATTAGCAAAAAAAATTGGAATGGCAAGTTTATTGATGACAACAGCAATTTCTAATTTACATGCGTGGACATTAGAATATGCTTTGCCTTCATCGCCTGCAATTTCATTTCCTGCTACAAATACCGCCAATACTACCTCTCAATTGCTATACACAAGTTATTCAATTGATGCTACAGATAGCGCAAGCATAATGCCTGTTCAATCAATTTTACAAGGTCAAGCAATTTTATTAAAAATTCTAACGCCTCCTGGTGTAACAGGTGTTAGCATTGGTGCTGAATCTGGTCAATGGCAAGGGATTGGTGCTGGAAATGGACAAGGTTTTGTATCTGATACTTATCCCGTGTTTAAAGCTTACAGTGAATATCCTGGGGAATTCTGCTATGCCAAACGCGCTTCTAGTAATGGAAAGTGTAATGGTGTTAGCGGGAAATATGTATATTCAGATGATTTAAATGCAGCAGCAGGTGGAATGAGCGAAAACCTATATCAAGGGAATGTGTTAGATAAACCGCGCTATGTTTATTTAGCTTTTTATCATCCCATGAATGCACCTTATCTCTTTAAATTTGTAAGTTTAGGGATTTCTTATATTGTCAGTGACCATGCTTTATATAACACATGGCGTACTTGTCGTCCTTGGGCGGGGGGAAATAGCAATAGTACAGATGGAATTGATGAGGTTTCTTGTGGCAAAACAGATTCATCTTCATCTACTACAGGCAGCAATAGTAATACGTCTTCATCTTCTTCGTCATCTTCTAACTCGACAACAACACCTTCAACTTCAACATGTACTAATGTTTTAACTTCAACAAATCTCTTTAATGTTGATTCAGGTCTTGGTATTTATATTCCTAAAGCCGAATATAGTCCTGAACCTGGTGTAAGTATAAATTTATGGGTGGATTTAGAGTTCACACCTATGAATGGCGTAGCAATGTGGAAATTACGCAATTATGGAATTAACTCTCAATAAACTTGAAGTTTTATAAGCAAATTAATTTGCATTAAGACTAACAGACCTTCTAGGTTTTTAAAACCTAGAAGGTCTTTGTTTATCTTCCTATCTTCGCTAACTTAAATACAAAGATTAAGCAGCAATTGCTGTGCCTTGCGCAGCAGCGAGGAAATCATCGGGCGATGCTTGAATCACTTCAATCCCAATGCGTTTGCAGAAACGTAATTCTTTATCATTAGGTTCAGGAATAAGTGCCCAGCCTGTAGGATTGGGAGACGCGCTGTAAATAATGTCGCTTAATACCATCCGTTCACTGTCACGATTTAAACGTAAACCCATTAACAAATAGCGTTTTTGTTGTCGGTGTTCTTTGAGAAAACTCGGAATACTAAAACCACCCATTAATTCAGTGATGTAGTCCACATAGTCAGCATCCGAAGCGATAAAATTAGCATCGGGTAAAGGTGTGCCCATCGGTTTGAATAAAATTGGTAATTTTTTGTCTGCTTGTTCAAACTGTAAAACAGCTTGTTCTAAAGTCACTTCTTGATAACTCGCACCTTCACCTGCAAAATGATACAGTCTGAAACGGTAGTCTGTCCCCGCTAAACGTGCAACGCCGACAATTAATAAGTGAGCACGTTGGGCATATAATTTTTGTAAATGAGTATCACGATTAATGTCAATGACATAAGGCAAATTCAAGTCAGCTAATAAACTGTATAAAGGGGAAATTGTCCATTGATTTTCACCATATAATTTTGTCAAAAACTTGGTGACAAAACTGCGTCCGCGTTTTAATTCTTGGTTCATCGCAGCACGGGGAAATTCATACATTAATTTCGGTGCCATCGGTTTGCCGTCGTTCATGGCGTAAATTAAGCTGTCACTGTCAGCGGGAATCGGTTGTCCCGTCACGGCGTGAACTGAGCCATTAAGTGCATAAGCACCTAAATAGGGAACAACCGTTCCTTGTTTAACACCCGTTAAAATTTCTGAAAAATCGTACGCCATTGCTATTCCTCTTATTCTTCACTAAAGCAGTTGTGATAGTCTGAACATACTTGACAAGAAGGTGCACGACAGACATAAATGCCTTCTTGACTGCATAATTGTTTATAGAAAAACTTTTTCCACTTCATATTCTGCGTATTCCGTGCAGCTAACGGCTCGAAATTCTGTTGCAAGAGTTGACTTAATGCTTGACGTGACCAGAGTCCTAAGTCTTGCCATAAATGGTCGTTGCCCATGCACGCATGGAGCACAATTTCAATTAGCCATTGTTGTTCTTCGGCTAAATCAAACGCATTATTGTTGTTTAAAGGGCTTACACCGGCTTTTAAGAGCTGACGTAAATCGTCTAGTTCTGGAATTCGATTTATATCTAATGGGCGGTCATATAAACTTGGCGGTAAATGACAGCGGGGAAAATGGCGATTTAACAAGGTTTGAAAAGCGATTTCGCTTAATCCTAAAGTGCGTGGTAAATAGCCTACACCGGTGTATTGACTCGCCAGCATTTGGGCAAAAAACAGGTCATTCGGTAAACCGATTGCGGCTTGCAATAAGGATTGGTAAACCTGTTCACGATGAGCAGGCGTAGCTGACGGAGATTCCAAAACCGTTGCAGTTGCAACGCTTGTGCTAGACAGAAATTCAGCTTGCATCAGTGACAAACTCCTAAAACAACAGGGAGTGAGGCTTAGCAACACACAGCGATAGGGTTATTGGCAATTTCACTGTGTGTTGATTTAGCGTTTAAGTCTTTTTACAGGGTTTTAATCGGTTTATAGCTTTAAAATCTAGGTAAAAAGCTTAAATTATTCTACTGGGAAACCAATAAATTAGTATTCCACTAAAATGTCTTCATCACGCACAATCATTTGACATGCTAAACGCCATTTTGGTGGCACGTCATTAACTTCTGCGTTTTCAATTTCTTCAGCAGATAATTTACCATTTTGTTTTAAAACAGTTTTTTCTTTATCTGTTAAATGTGCGCCCATGCGTGGTTTGTCAGATAAACTGGTTACTTTAATCGCACATGTACCGCATTGACCGTCTTCACAACTGAACTCGATTGGAATTTTGTGTTCGCGCGCAATAGATAAAATCGTGGCAGTATGACTACCTGCAACGGCATAAACCGTTTTATCGCGATAACTTGGATTACTAAAAGTAACGTTTGCCATTTAAAAACTCCTTTCTATTTAAAATAATATTGAATTATGCAGGTTTAACAGTAACAGAGCCGCCTAAGATTTGAGCTTGGCAAGCTAAACGATAATGACGACCTGCATTTTGATCGCGTAATACACGCTCTTCAATAACAGTAGGTTGTGATAAATTTTCCCAACCATCAATAACTTGCATAAGGCAAGTGCCACAATCGCCTTCGCGGCAACCATACACTAAGCCTGCACCTACTTTCTCGGAGACTTCAATCACCCGTGTGCCAGTCGTTACAGTTACTGTTTTGTTAATATCTGCAAAAGTTAATTCAGCCTTAGCCATAATTTCTCTCTCATTATTAATTGTTAAAAGTAGTGTGGGTATTTAAGCGGGTTCAACAGTAACATCGCCTAAAATCTGAGCTTGGCAAGCTAATCTAAAGTTTTTACCTGCCATATTTTCTTGTAAAATTTTACTTTCTAAAATAGAAGGTACGGATAAATTCTCGCCACCTTTTAAAACGTGCATTAAGCATGTTCCACAATCGCCTTCGCGACAGCCGTACATAATGCCTGCACCTACTTTTTCAGATACATCGATAACACGAATCCCAGCAGGAACGCGGATAGTGACATCAATATCTGAGAAGGTTAATTCTGCTTTCATCGTTAATTTCTCCTATCAAAAACCTAATTTGTTGTAGGGGGCACTACAACTTATTTCCATCATTCTTAATTTAAGGGAGTATCTTTTTTAAATAAATCTTCAAAATCAATAACTTTACGTTTTTGTTTCTCGGTAATAATTTCGGCTAATTGTTTGCCAAATTGAAAACAGCTCGCTAATTCAGCTTCATTGGGAATGAGTTTGACGCGAATACCTTGCAAAGGAACGCGCAGTTTTAAACCACGCAAGCGGTCTTCTAACATGCCAATGGCTTCGCCTGACCAGCCATAAGAGCCAAACGCCGCGCCAACTTTACCTTGTGCATTAATAACGACCAATGAAGAGAGTAAATCCCACATGGGTTTAGTTGCATCGCCGTTAATCGTGGGTGAACCTAAAACAATGCCGTCCGCTTCTTCGATTAAATCCACAAAAGGCTCAACTTCGCCGCCTTGTAAATCCAATAAAGATACGCGAATCCCCTCAATTTCACTCGCGCCCGCATAGACAGCTTCTGCCATTTTGGCGGTGTTACCATAAGAGCTAATGTAGAAAATTAATAGTGTTTTATCGGCGGTTTCTTTGCGTAATTTAGGTTGTGAAAGTTCGCGAAAACGATTGACATATTGACGCGGGTTGTCGCGTAAAATAGGGCCATGTGTGGGGGCAACAATGGTAAGAGGTAGCGGTTCAATCAGTTCTAAGGCTTCTAATACATAGCTCTTAAAAGGGCGCATGATGTGGGCGTAGTAATATTCGAATGAAAAACGAAAATCGCCAACGACATCATTAAATAAACGAGGGTCGCAAAAGTGACAGCCAAATACATCGCCTGAAAATAAAATTTGTTCTTCTTCTAAGTAAGTGCATTGTGTATCAGGCCAATGCAAATAAGGCGTATTTAAAAAACGTAGGGTACGGTCGCCTAAACTTACCGTATCATTAGTGGTAACGGCGGTAAAAGATTGCGCTTCATCGGTTTTTAACAAACCTTTAACCATGCGTTGAGCCTTGTGCGAAATGAAAAGTTTGGCTTGTGGCGCACGTTTTAATAATTCTGGTAATGCTCCTGTATGATCAGGTTCAAGGTGATTGAGCACAATCACTGAAATTTCATCATAACGAGCAACGGACTCTAAACGTCGAAAAAAATCTTCGGCAAAATTTTCTTTAACGGTATCAATGACTGCAACGCCGTGACTACCACGGACTAAATAAGCATTATAAGTTGTACCATTCGCGGTTTTTAAAATCAGATCAAATGTTCGTAACTGCGGGTCTAATGCACCAATCCAATAGACTCGTTCGGATAACGGTACGGCGACACTGCTATGAGCGACATTCAATAAGCTGGTCATTCTCAACGCCTATCATAAAAGGATTGACAGATAAATCTATTGCGCTTCATGAGGGGCGCAAGGCGTATGGCGTTGACAAGTTTCTAAATCAACACTGGTATCAACTTCTTGTAAACCAAGCCATTCATCAATGGTGTGTGCATCAAAACCTTGATGATATTGCTCGCCTACTTTTAACAAGGGACGACGAATTAAAATGTGGTCTTCTAACAAGAGTTGTAAAGCTGCTTCTGCTTCTAAATGTCCAATTTCTAATTCACCTGATTTAATTTTAGGTGCACTAGGATTAAACCATTCATCAACAGGCTTATCGCCCAAAAAGGGTTTTAAAGTCTCGGCTGTCCAAGGTTCGCTTAATAAATCTTTTACTACCAATGTGTGACCAGCAGCTTCTAATAGTTGCCGTTGTTTTTTATTGCCACCACAGCCTGGTTTTTCATAGAAAGTTATAATTGCCATGAAAGAAACTCTAAAATAGTTAAATCCTATACATACAAAAGAATGAGCGACGGGGAAATCGCTCATTCTTCATTTTTTTCAGTTTCTAAGCCATAGAAACTTGATTAATTAGTGAGAACGCAACTCAGCCATTGCTTCTTGCATTTTTTCGGGAGGAATCCCTGTTAATGAACCAGGTGGATTTACGGGCATATTGAACTGATTCAAAATCGCGCCTTCAATGGGGCAAATACTGGCGCATTGTGCATCAGGAAAATCACCATCACATTCTGTACATTTTTTAGCATCAATTAAAAAATGTGGCTTTGCTTCATAAATTGCTTGGCTTGGGCATAATGGCTGGCACGCCCAGCAATTTACACAAGATTCAATAATTTTTAATGCCATTGTCGAATCTCCTTAAGCTGCTGACACTTTTAATTTTTGTTCGCGAGGCGCATCTAATTTGCCCGCTTCCAACATTTCTTGATAAACCGCGCGTAATGCTTCTTCAATTGGCTCCATCGCATGTTCACCATTTGGTTGAATACCTGAAGCTTCTAATTCCGCCCAAGGCTCATAGCCAATTTTTGAACACAGTACAGTTTCACAGCCTTCTAAAGAGCGAATGATTTTTGCTAAAACAGATTCGCCGTCGCCGCAAGTGTCCCCACCTGCGCAATATAAATCTGTTTTGCGGTGTCCAACCATTTTCACGCCGTTTTGTGTCACTTCGTACACTAAAAATTCTTTAGCATGTCCAAAGTGTTGATTAATCATCCCGCCGCCTTGTGTTGCAACTGCCATTAAAACAGGGCGATAAGTTTTCTTCGGATGTAACTGTACATTACCAAAATCAATACCGACTAATTTCGGTTTAGACGCTGCAATGCGGGCTTCTTCTTCTTTCTTCGCTAAGTCAGCTTCAATTTGTGCATGGACAATCGCGCGATGTTTCATCGCTTCTTCATAATTGATGTCCATTTCTTCAATCTTATCTAAGGTGAATTCCATACCACGGTCTTCACCTAATAAGCCAACGGCATCCGCACGACATTGACGGCAATGGCGCATCATGTTCATGTCGCCTTCACACGCATCTTGTAAAGATTTTAACTCTTCAGGCGTTGGGCTACGTTGTCCCATCACACCATAGAATGTGCCGTGTTCAGCTTCAGCAATTAAGGGCATTACGTTATGTAAAAACGCGCCTTTTGACTTCACAACTTTGCTGACTTCTTTTAAATGTTCGTCATTCACGCCTGGAATTAATACGGAGTTCACTTTTACTAAAATGCCGCGTTCAATCAGCATTTCTAAGCCTTTTTGCTGCTGTTGAATTAAAATTTCAGCCGCTTTAACGCCACGAATCCGTTTGTTTTTCCAGAAAATCCAAGGATAAATTTTTGCACCAACTTCAGGGTCGACGCAGTTAATCGTAATCGTCACATGGTCAATGTTATGTTTAGCCAATTCCTCCACGTTTTCAGGTAAAGCTAAACCATTGGTAGAAACACATAATTTAATGTCTGGGGCTTTCTCGGTTAATTCACGGAAAGTTTGGAATGTCCGCTCAGGATTGGCTAATGGGTCGCCAGGCCCTGCAATGCCTAACACCGTCATTTGCGGAATATTTGCCGCAACTGCCATGACTTTTTTCACAGCTTGGTCTGGATGTAATAATTCAGATACCACACCAGGACGAGATTCATTCGCACAATCATATTTACGATTGCAATAATGACATTGAATGTTACAAGCAGGTGCAACTGCGACGTGCATCCGTGCGTAGTAGTGATGCGCTTGTTCAGAGTAACAAGGATGATTGTGTACTTTTTCCCGGATATGTTCGGGTAAATGTGACATCTGATCATCTGTGCTCCCGCATGAATGCGATGAACAACCACTGGTAGGAGGGGCTTCAGCAGATAATGAGTTTAATACAGGGAGTTCCATATCACACAATCCTCTTGATTGTCTCTTGTGCTTAAGTGTCACATAGCTGTTAGGCATGCAACAGGTTTTAAACGCGACCATAACTGACGCAAACTTGATTGCAGTACCAAATAGCAAATGCCGTGCCTTTTTTTATCTTTTTGAATTGAAAGAGTAAAAGCTAAAACTTTCGATTTTTGTAAGATATGCGACACAGCCAAAAACACGGGCTTGTGAGATTAACGACAGGAAATATCCACATAAAATAAAGGTTTTTAGGGTATTTGTCCATATTCAATTTAAGGGATTTCGTAGGCAGTTTTAGCACTTAATAGAAACTGGGCTTGTAACAAAATTAAGGTATAAGAATGAATAGTATTAAAGTAAATAGCGTGTAAGTTTATTCGAATTCGATTAGTATGAATTAATAAATGGTTATAAAGGAGAATTTTTCATGCTAAGTAATCATTCCTTTCTTTAAGTTACTTAGTAACTTACATGTCTAAAACGCATAATTTTGTGCACAACACGTTTTGTAACAAAATTTCCTGTTCTGAACTCTAACCTTCGGGTGTATGCCTATGAACCAACTTCCCCCTTTAATGACTTTACTCTCAGAACTGATTGCCCGTCCTTCAGTCAGTTGCGTTTGTCCCGAATTTGACCAAAGCAATCAAGCTGTGATTGAAAAATTAGCCGAATGGTGCACTGTACTTGGATTTAAAGTAGAAATTTTACCCTTAGCAGGACACCCTAATAAATTCAACTTAATCGCTACTTTAGGCACAGGGTCAGGAGGATTAGTTTTATCTGGACACACCGACACAGTGCCTTATGATTTAAACCGTTGGCAACATAACCCTTTTCAATTGTATGAAAAAGATAGCCGTTTATATGGTTTGGGCACATCAGACATGAAAAGCTTTTTTGCAGTTGCACTTACCGCCGTTGCGAAATTTGACCCTAAAACCTTACAACGTCCTTTAGTGTTGCTTGCGACCGCCGATGAAGAAAGCAGCATGTGCGGTGCAAAAGCCTTAAGTCGCGCCAGTTTCCCGCATGTTCGCCATGCGATTATTGGTGAACCGACTAATTTGCGCCCTGTGCGAATGCACAAAGGGATTTTTATGGAAGGGATACATTTAAGCGGGCTTGCAGGACATTCAAGTGACCCTAGTCTAGGACGCAGTGCATTAGAAGGAATGCACGCTGTTATTGGTGATTTGCTCAACTGGCGACGGGAGTTGCAAGAAAAATATAATAATCCTGCCTTTGCCGTGCCCGTTCCTACTTTGAATTTAGGACATATTCATGGCGGTGATAATCCCAATCGCATTTGTGGCGAATGCGAATTGCACATTGATTTGCGTCCTTTGCCCTCTATGAATTTGAATGAATTAAAACAAACGCTACATGATAGAGTGCAACGGATTATTGAACCTCTAGCATTAAAAGCAGAATTTATAAGTTTATTTGAAGGCATTCCTGCCGTAGAAACCGCCGCAGAAGCAGAAATCGTACAAATTGCCGAACGTTTAACACAACACACTTCAGAATCTGTAGCTTTTGCAACTGAAGCTCCTTACTTAAACGATTTGGGAATTGAAACTATCGTATTAGGGCCAGGCGATATTGCACAAGCTCATCAACCTGATGAGTTTTTAGCGATAGATAGATTAACCCCTTCTATAGAACTCATTGCAAAATTCATTCATCATTTTTGTGTAAAATAATTAAAATTTTATTTAAATCTGCCGTCACAAAAGTAATTATTCTAAATTATTTTTAGTTTCCACCAACTGCAAAACTAAGGGACGTTGACGGCGGTCAATAAATAAGGAATTGCCTGCTTGTTTCTTAGCTTGATGTTTAGCATCAGTTGCTAAAGTAGCAACATCATGATGAGAATGACAATGCTCTAAATCAGGAATGACTACGCCAATAGAAATTGCTAATAAAGGATAAAAACAGGCATTGCCACGACGGTCAAATGCTTGAATACCTCCACGGCTGCGGTCAGTTTCACTATAAAATAGGAGTACCTTTTCTTGGAAATCCGTTAAAATCTTTTCGCAACGTTGAATCCAATCTTCACTTTTAAAGATTAAAATAAAATCATCACCGCCTACATGTCCAATAAAATCTATAAGATTATCAACATTGGAAATCAAGATTTCGGCAACTGTTTTAATCACTAAATCGCCTTGTTCATATCCATACACATCATTAAACGGCTTAAAATTATCTAAATCACAATAAGCAATTACAAAGCTCTCTTTTTTCTTTAACATTTCCTCAATATATTCATTAATTGGCACATTACCTGGTAATAAAGTTAAAGGATTAGCATAGCGGGCATTGCGAATTTGCAATTCAGTAATTTTTTTCAATAAATCAGTGACATTTCCCAAACCGACATATAACCCAGCTTCAGCAATAATAAAATCGTGCTCAGGTTCTAAATCACTATTAGCAGTTAATTGATGGCTGGCTTCTTCTAAAGATAAATGAATATCAAAAATTAAAGGTTTATTATCCATCACACTGCTAATTACTTTACGCCCATACAATTCTCTTCCATAGCGACTAGAAAACAAATACATAATCTGGTCACGTCGCACAATGCCGATAGCAATACCATAGCTATTCACAATTGCTAAAGAATGAATTAATCTATTTTTATGGAAAATATCGGCAACTCGCTCAATAGATTCATGTGGACTGGCAAAAGGAACGGCGCGAATTAAGCTTGCAATCGTTTGAGAACGATTTGAAAAAGACATTAAAGTTGTTGTGCTAAATTGAAATAAATGATTATCAATTTTTTCATCGGGTATTAATTTTGAAGATGCAAACCAAGAACCTTGTCCAAAACTGATACCTAAATCTACTAAGCTTTGATATTCTTCACGACTTTCTATCCCTTCTGCAATTAATTGGCTATTTAATTTAGTCGATAATTTTTTTAAGCAATGAATTATTTCTCGTTTTGTAAAATCTGTATGCAATTGTCGTGTAAAAAAACTATCAATTTTAATATAACAGGGACGCAAAATTGTCCATAATTTTAAACTTGCATAACCTGCCCCTACTTTATTTAAAGCAAATAAAATTCCAGCTTGTTGATATTGATATATTACAGACTTTAGATTTTCTAAATTTTTATCACTAATTTGTGCATCTAACTCAATTACAATAGAATCAACAGAAATATCATTTTGCTTAAGAAGATGTAAAAAATTTTTTATTTCAAATAATGGATGAACAAGTTGTTCAACATCAACTTTCATAAATAAACGTTGCTTTAAATTTAATTCTCTAAAACATTTTAAAATAGATTCCCAACATAACCACTCAAACTCAGCCGCTTTGTTAAACAATTGTGCACTGAGAGAAATGTCTGAAATATTTTGAAAAGGTGTTTGAGTGCTACGAATAAATGCTTCATAACCAATAATTTTTTGCTCATGAAAAGCTGTAATTGGTTGAAAAAAAGTATCTAACTTATGTTTTTTTAGAATCTCTATTAATTCCATTTGTAAGGTAAGCATTTCTGATTTATTTAGCATATTCAATACCTTTTAAAAATAATGTTATTGAAATTTATCATAAGATGAATATATGACACGATGATGAATGAAAATTTTATCTATTCAATCTGCTTACAGTTTTTTATGATATGCGACATTTTAAGCCTTTTTTTATTTTAATTTAGCGGACGAGGCTTGATTTTGCTTTCAATACTTGGAAAGATTTTTTGAAATTTTCGAATTAAACAATTATTAAACCACTGGACAAACGCTATGCAACAAACCATTGATACATTGATTTATGCAGGTTGGATTATTCCCGTTGAACCTGCTGGGGTTGTATTGGAACATCATGCACTTGCTATTCATGAGGGTAAAATCGTCGCTATTTTACCGCGTGATGAAGCTGTTGCACGTTTCAAAGCGTATATGACGCATCGTTTGCCAACGCATGTGCTCATTCCAGGCTTAATTAATGCGCATACCCATGCTGCTATGAGTTTGTTTCGCGGTTTTGCCGATGATTTACCGTTGCATCGCTGGTTACAAGAGCGTATTTGGCCGGCTGAACAAGCCTGTGTTAGTGAGGTGTTTGTGGCAGATGGCACGCGCTTAGCGATTGCAGAAATGTTACGCAGTGGGATTACTTGTTTTAACGACATGTATTTTTTCCCTGATGTAACAGGTGATGTGGTTGAACAAATGGGCATTCGCGCCAGTTTGGGGTTAATTGTGATTGATTTTCCGACAGTGTGGGCAGCTAATGCGGATGAGTATTTGCAAAAAGCAGCACAGTTATTTGAAAGATTTAAAAATAATCCGTTAATTACCACCATGATTGCACCTCATGCCCCTTACACGGTCTCAGATACGCCGTTGCAAGCAGTGCGAGATTTTGCACAACAACATAATGTGCCTATTCATATTCATTTGCATGAAACTGCGGAAGAAGTTGAGCAAGCCGTTGCAAGTACAGGATTACGTCCTATACAGCGGTTGCAAAACTTGGGCTTGATTTCCTCGCATTTACGCGCGGTGCATACGACGCAATTAACCGATGAAGAAATTCAATTATTTGCACAAGAAAAAGTTCATGTTTTACATTGCCCAGAATCTAACATGAAACTCGCGAGTGGTTTTTGTCCTACACATGCTTTGTTACAAGCGGGGGTGAATGTTTGTTTAGGAACAGATGGTTCAGCGAGCAATGATGATTTAGATATTTTGGGCGAAATGCGCACAGCGGCTTTATTAGCTAAAGGTATAAGTCGTGATGCAAGCAGTGTTTCTGTCGCACAAGCATTGCAAATGGCAACTTTAAACGGTGCAAAAGCGTTAGGAATTGACGCAATTACGGGCTCGCTTGTCGTTGGGAAAGCGGCGGATGTGACAGCGATTGATTTATCATCTTTAGAAACACAACCGATTTATAACCCAATGGCGCAATTAGTTTATTCCATCAACCGTGATAAAGTAACAGATGTTTGGGTGAATGGTAAACATTTATTACGTTCACGGATGGTTGCTGGCATTGATTTACATGAGTTGAAATCAAAAACTTTACAATGGCGCGAAAGAGTTTTAACGGCAATTAAGCCATAGTTTTTAAAATTACTCCTCTATGTTTGAAAAGGTAGGGGAGTAAATAATTTAAATTAGGCAAAGTATTTAAACTAAAACAAAGACTAGGTTTTAAAAAACTAGCAAGTCTATAGGTCTAGTAGTTCTCAAAAGACTGCCAGTATTAGTGTTAGATTAAAATAGCTTATTGCAATTTTTCTTGAATTTGTTCAATAAATTGTGGGGGCGTGCTTGACATCATAAAGCGTAAATCTATCCGCCGATTTTTTTGGCGGTTGCTTTCTGTGTCATTTGCGACTAGCGGACGGCGGGCTTCATACGCACTCACACTGAGGAGCGCGTATCGTTGGGCATTTTGTAAATTGTCTAGCAGCGGCGCATGATAAATCAGGGTTTGATAAGTATTTAAAGCACGGGCTGTAGCAAGCTCCCAATTATCTGCAAAATTTTTGTTTTTAATTGGGCGATTATCCGTATGTCCCTCAATTAATACCGCTTCTAATACTACATGCGTGGGATTCGTTTGCGAGCAATCAAAATTTAAGTTAAGTTCTGTAGGAACAGAGCTATAGCAAGGTAACACTTCTGCTAAAACAGCCGCTAATTGTTGTAGTGCATAGCGTCCTGAATTTCGAAGCTGAGCCAGCCCAGAATCAAAAAGTAAATCTTCAGGTAAATGCACAATGCCTTGTTCTTCATCTACTAATACCCGCACGCCTTGTGCTGCTAAGACATTTTCAATCTGTAACAAAAGTTGACGTTGTGCCGTTTTAGCAAAAGTGGCTTGATTTAATAAATTTTGTAACTGTGCTGTTTGTTGTGTGAGTTGTTGACGTTGTACATACAATTCCTCTGCTTCCTGCATGAGTTTGAATTGTTCACGTTGCAAAGCTTGAGTTGCGGCAAGTTGTTGGGCTTGCTGAGTTTGTTCTAAATGTGAAAGTTGTTGTGATTGTGTTTCTGCTTGGCGATAATTTAAAGCAAATGCCATTAAGATAATGATAAAAATAAATAATAGACCAACCATTAAATCGCTTAAAGAAGCTAAATAATTATTTTCTTCTGGCGGCGGTAAATCAGTGGGACGCATTAGCTTAACATTTAAAAACCTTGTAAAATTGCTAATAAAGCATGAATAAGCACTTTTACATCATTAGGTTGACGAGCATCTACTTCAAATAAAGGAAAAATCTGTCCGCGTTCCATGAGTTTTTCGCGATAGTCTTCTAAAGTCGGATGGCTAGTGAGGTCTGTCCGCGTTACACCAATTACAGCACCTGTTTCACCAATAAAATCACTAAACGCATTCAAATAAAATTCTAAATCTTCCAAGGGGGAGGGACGCGCATTGTCTAATAGTAATACTAAACCAATTCCTCCTTTGGTTAAAATCGTCCACATGTAGTCAAAACGTTCTTGTCCAGGCGTGCCGTAGAGATGTACACGCTCCCCAGAATCTAGGGTGAAATACCCATAATCTAATGCAACAGTGGTCGTTTTTTTGCGTTGTTTACTTTCGTCATCAGTGCAATTCACATCCGTGGATACAGGCGGAATTTCGCTAATGGCAGCGATAGCAGTGGTTTTTCCTGCGCCCATTGGACCTGTGAAAATAATTTTATCCATCGTCGTGACCAGTTTTAGTTAAGGGAAAAAATTGACGGACGGCTATTTTAAGGATTTTTGCTTGCATCCTCATTATGTATATAGATGAATGTGTGCAATGTCTGGAAAACCGTCGTGAAAACCCAAAAAGTCTTGATACAATCTAATGTTCAAACTTTGTGCTTCAATTGTAAATCAATTTTTCTCAGATTGTCATCGTTTAAAGTAGGTTTAATCATCGTTTTCTTAACGTTTATCTGAGAAACGACCTAGTCTTCTAACGTAAAGCATTCACAATTCATTTTATTTAATTATTTACTCAAGGTAATTTTGTGATGAAAAAAAGGGTTTGGTTAATTTTTAGTTTTTGTTGCTGTTATCTATTGATGAATATATCAGTAAATGCAAAAGCGGTTGAAAGTGATGATTTTTCACCCCTCAGCCGCAGTGGTAATTCTTCGTTATTAGAGCGGTCAAATAAAAGTAGTTTTTTAGATGCAGCGCAGGCTTTTCGCTTAACAGCTTTAATTACCGATAGTAAAGAAGTCATTGTGCAATGGCAGTTAGCCACAGGTTACTATTTATATCGTGATAAATTAGCATTTTCTGTTATAGGTGAAGGAAAAGTTGGGAAAGCAAATTATCCTACGGGAATTATGAAAAATGACCCCACCTTTGGAGAAGTTGAAGTATATCAACAGCCTGTTGTAGAAGTAACTTTGCCTTTGTTGGGAATTGGGCAAAGTAAAGTTTTGCAATTGAAAATTGATTATCAAGGATGTGCAGAAGCGGGATTATGTTATCCGCCCATGAGTCAAACTTTGACTTTAGACATTCCAGAAAAATTAATCCCTTTAAAAGAATTACAAATAAAACAATTTTCTACTGAAAAGATGGTTGATGCTCCAGTAATGGTTTCTGAGCAAGATAAACTTGCACAAACCTTAATGAGTGGTAACAGCGGTTATATAATTTTGGTCTTTTTTGGGTTGGGGCTTTTATTATCGCTAACCCCTTGTATTTTCCCAATGATTCCTATTTTATCTAGTTTAATTGCTGGACAACGTAATTTAAGCTCGTTACAAGCTTTTAAATTATCTGCTATTTATGTAGTTTCTATGGCATTTGCTTATAGCTTTGCAGGCGTATTGGCAGGATTAGCAGGGGAAAATTTGCCCGCCAATTTACAACATCCCGTGGTAATTATTGTTTTTTCAATGGTGTTTGTAACTTTAGCATTGTCAATGTTTGGATTTTATGAGTTGCAATTGCCCAGCAATTGGCAAACGCATTTGGCTAAAATCAGCCAACCTGAGTTATATCACTCTAATAATGAAATTGAACCGCCACGCCTTGTGACTTCATGGCGTTCTATTGCTTTTATGGGTTTTGTTTCTGCTTTAATTGTTAGTCCCTGCGTCGCGCCGCCACTAGCAGGAGCTTTAATTTATATCGCGCAAACCAAAGATGGTATTTTAGGCGGATTAGCTTTATTTAGCATGGGTTTAGGTATGGGCGTACCGTTGTTAATCATCGGCACAACGACAGGTAATTTATTACCTCGTGCTGGCGAATGGATGGACCAAGTTAAAACTTTATTTGGTGTGTTACTGCTTGCAGTTTCAATTTGGATGTTAGAACGCATTTTGCCCAACGGGCTAAATTTAGGATTGTGGGCTATCTTATGTATTAGTAGTGCAGTGTATTTAGGCGCGTTAGACAATTTAGCCGCAGGCAGTTCTGGCTGGCGACGGTTTTGGAAAGGAATTGGCGTTGCGCTATTAATTTATGGCGCGATTTTATTAGCTGGCATGGCAAGCGGTAACAGCAATCCTTTACAGCCTTTACAAACATGGGCAGTGCAAGCAAACGCAGTTAATCCACAAAAAGGTTTAGCATTTCAAAAAATTAAAGGTCTAACACAATTAGAACAGGCAATTCAGCAAGCTAAACAACGTGGACAAGCGGTTATGGTAGATGTTTATGCCGATTGGTGTATTGCCTGTAAAGAATTGGAAGTTTTTACTTTTAACCATCCTCAAGTAAAAGAAAATTTAAAAAACTTTGTCTTGCTACAGTTAGATGTAACCCCCAATGATGAACAAGATAAAGTCGTATATCAACGCTTTAGTTTATTCGGCCCTCCTGCGCTCTTGTTTTTTGACAAGCAAGGTCAACATCAAGCCAATTTTAATATCATTGGATTTATACCTGCTGAAGCTTTTTTACAACATTTGCAACGCTTTCAACAGCTAATGCAGTAATATCATGAAAAAAATTCATCTATTTGCTATGGTTTGTGTGCTTAGTGTACTTATTATCGGTGCACTATATTATCAAGTATTTACAACTTCTGAAGCACATCCAATCGCGGAAAATGGCGTTACCGTTGCGCCGACGGTAACTACTAGCACAACGACTAACACTCATGCGCAACCTTCGTTATCTGCACAAGTTTTACCTTTTTATCGTCCTGATTTTACTCTGAGCGATGTCAATGGAATGGTGCACCATAACCAAGAATGGGATGGAAAAGTTATTGTCTTGAATTTTTGGGCAACGTGGTGTCCGCCCTGTGTCAAAGAAATGCCGTTGCTAAAAAACCTACAAACGCAGTATGAAGCTAAAGGCTTGCAAATTATTGGAATTGCGATTGATGATTTAGATTTAGTACAACAGTTTATTGAAAATCATCAAATTTCTTTTCCTATTTTGCATGAACCAGATGTTGCAATTGCTTTGTCTAAAAAACTAGGCAATCGCATTGGTGGCTTACCTTTTAGCGTAGTGATTGATAAAAAAGGAAATGTTGTCTTTCGGCATATTGGCGAATTGACTTTAGCGCATATTAACGAGCAAATTTTACCGTTGCTAAATGCGCTATAAATTGAATAACATGATAAAACAAAGACCTGCTAGGTTTTAAAAACCTAGCAGGTCTGTTGAAACGGATAAATTTAAATCAATTTAGGCTGTGTTTACTGCAAACTACCCTAAATTCTTTTCTGCAAATTGCCAATTTACTAATTTATCCAACACTGCTGCGACATAATCCGCCCGCCGATTTTGATAATCCAAATAATACGCATGTTCCCATACATCAATGGTTAACAACGGTTTTAATCCTTGCGTTAAGGGCGTTTCTGCATTACTGGTTTTAACGACGCTTAATTTAGCACCATCGCTTACTAACCATGCCCAACCGCTGCCAAATTGCCCAGTCGCGGCTTTGGCTAATTCTTCTTTGCATTTTTCCAAACTGCCGAAACTGCTTTCAATCGCATTGGCTAACGCGCCACTGGGTTTACCGCCACCATTGGGGTGTAAACTTTGCCAATAAAAAGTATGATTCCAAATTTGCGCGGCGTTATTAAAAATTGCGGCTTTTTCTGCATTGCCCGCGGTTGTTTTAATCACTTGCTCTAAAGACATATCGGCAAATTCAGAACCTTGAACTAATTTGTTTAAATTAGCCACATAGCCACTATGATGTTTTCCATAATGAAAAGCAATTGTTTTTGCTGAAATTACTGGCTCTAAAGCGACATCTGGATACGGTAAAGCGGGCAGGGTAAACGCATCAGCCGCACGACTGATAAAAGGAAAACCACCGATGAGAAGCGCGGCAGAACCTGCGCTAAGTGTTTGTAAAAATTGACGGCGACCGCTATTAGCTAATTGAGTCATAATATTTCCTCACAGTTTTAAGATATAGCTTGAGTATATCGTTAAACCTGTTATAGATGCTTAAATAGAGATTAAACTCAATTAAAATAAATCTTACCATTTAGCAAAGTCATTCTATTTAAAATCCATTTAAACTTTTTACAAATACATAAAAACAATGCTCTTAGCCTCAAAAACATGGGAAGTTTACTATGCACGAACATGATGATTTATTTAACCATTATGAAGAACATCCTTTTGCGCAATATATTCGCGCTTTAGGTAAAGGTAAAAATGGCGCGCGTCCATTAACGCAAAATGAAGCGCGTACCGCAATGAAAATGATTGTACAAGACCAAGTAGAACCTGAGCAATTAGGCGCATTCTTGATGTTGTTGCGGGTTAAAGAAGAAACACGAGAAGAATTAGCGGGGTTAATTCAAGGCGTGCGTGAAACTTTTGCTCTACCATTACAAATGCCAATACAAGTAGATGTAGATTGGTCATCGTATGCGGGTAAGCGGCGGCATTTACCTTGGTTTATTCTGACTACTTTATTGTTGGCAGAAAATGGTATCAAAGTATTTATGCACGGCGCGGGCGGACATACCAATGGGCGCGTGTATACCGATGATATGTTGCAATTTTTAGGTTTGAATTATGCTACTTCTTTTGAAGAAGCAGCTACGCAATTAGCAGCAAGCAATTTTACTTATTTACCGCTGCGCCATTTATGTCCCAAATTACAAACCATTATGGATTTACGTCCTTTAATGGGTTTACGTTCACCTATTCATACTTTAGTACGCATGTTAAACCCGCTTAACGCGCCTTATATGATGCAAGGGATTTTTCATCCAAGTTACCGCACTGTACATCAAGAAGCGGGGCAATTATTAAATCAGCCTTATATGGCGGTCATTAAAGGAGAAGGCGGGGAAATTGAACGTAATCCAGACATTGAATGTTTGGTTAAAACTTTACAAAACGGTGAGTTAATGGATGAAGTTTGGAGTCCTTTATTTAAACAACGTCATGTCAAAGAACAAGAGATGAATCCGCTTAAACTAGCGGCTGTTTGGCGCGGGGAAATAGAAGATGAATATGCAGTAGCGACAATTACGGGCACAGCGGCGTTAGTATTAAAATTAATGGGTAAAGTTAGCACGCAAATTGAAGCCCAAGCAGTGGCAGAACAATGGTGGGCAGCGCGTCCTAAGTTAAAGTATGGAAAATAATTATCTGATTTTGCTAAATTCACGCAGTAAAAAAAAGGATTTTTTACTTATAGTGTGTCTTTTACTTAATTTCTGTGCAAAAAACGTTATACTATCGCACAAAGAGTTAGGCGGGGCAAACGTCATTAATGAAACTTATCTTTAAATAACAATAATTAATCATCATGATTAACATATAGTTATGATATTTAATTGTTATTAACATAGATTAAAGCTCATTCGTTAGGCTTACATATACTCTTTTGTCTATGTGTAAATAGAAGAAAGCTAAGATTTAACTATTTTACAAAGTAATAGCCAAATTTTACTGCCTTTTTCATTTACCTAATTATAAAACTATGACGCTTTTTAATTCATTATTGGTCACGAGGCTTATTCAAAAGATAAGTTTAAGTGCAAATTGCAGCAAGCAAACAATTTGCTAAGTCAATAATAATTTCCATCTTGGCTGTTTTCATACTCACATGATTTCATTGGCAAAACCATGAGCAGTCAAGAAAAGAGCGACCAGAAATTGCTCCTTAGTAATTTCTTTAAGTAAAGATATACTCATAAAAAATAGAGTTATTTTGAGAAGTCTGATTAATAACCTGATGTAAATTTTAAATCCATAATTCCTTAATTGTGTGTTAGGAGAAAAGTGTGGTAGAACAAACTTATAACTATACTGTGATCAGACAATTTGCCATCATGGCAGTTGCTTGGGCAATCGTAGGGATGCTAGTAGGGGTTTTTATTGCTGCCCAGTTAGCATGGCCTTTTTTAAACTTTGATATTCCTTATTTAACTTTTAGCCGCTTACGTCCATTACATACCAATGCAGTTATTTTCGCATTTGGTGGATGTGCATTATTTGCAACTTCCTACTATGTCGTGCAACGTACTTGTCATACCCGTTTATTCTCTGACAAATTAGCTGCATTCACTTTCTGGGGCTGGCAAGCTGTTATCGTATTAGCTGCTATTACTTTACCTTTAGGGATTACCAGCAGCAAAGAATACGCAGAATTAGAATGGCCTATTGACTTATTAATTACCGTAGTTTGGGTTGCGTATGCCGTTGTATTCTTTGGTACAATTGCACAACGTAAAATCAAACATATTTATGTTGCTAACTGGTTCTATGGTGCATTCATCATCACCATCGCTATGTTACACATTTTCAATAGTGCTGCGATTCCCGTTTCTTGGTTTGGCTGGAAATCTTACTCTGCTTATGCAGGGGTACAAGATGCGATGGTGCAATGGTGGTATGGACATAATGCTGTAGGGTTCTTCTTAACAGCAGGTTTCTTAGGCATGATGTACTACTTCATTCCTAAACAAGCAGGTCGTCCAGTCTTCTCTTATCGCTTATCTATCGTCCACTTCTGGGCATTGATTTTTACCTATATTTGGGCAGGTCCACACCATTTACACTATACCGCATTACCTGACTGGACTCAGTCTTTAGGTATGGTTATGTCTTTAATCTTATTAGCACCATCTTGGGGCGGTATGATTAACGGGATTATGACTTTATCTGGTGCTTGGGAAAAATTACGTTCTGACCCTGTTTTACGTTTCTTAATCGTTTCCGTTTCCTTCTATGGCATGTCCACCTTTGAAGGTCCAATGATGGCGATTAAAACAGTTAACGCTTTATCCCACTACACTGACTGGACTGTCGGTCACGTCCACTCTGGTGCTTTAGGCTGGGTGGCTTTAGTCAGCATGGGTAGCTTGTACTATTTAATTCCTCGCTTATTTGGTCGCGAGCAAATGTACAGCATCAAGTTAATTGAAGTTCACTTCTGGGTTGCAACGATTGGTATCGTATTATACATCGCTTCTATGTGGGTATCTGGAATTATGCAAGGCTTAATGTGGCGTGCAACTAACCCAGATGGCACATTAACATACAGCTTCGTAGAATCTGTACAAGCAATGCATCCATTCTATGTTATCCGCACTATTGGTGGTGCATTCTTCTTACTCGGCGCAATAATTATGGCTTTCAACGTGTGGAAAACCGTTGCAGGTGCTAAACCCGTAGAAGTCAAAGTGCTCGAACC